>Ga0209589_1002311_pt1 | contig 32894 bp, 21 predicted proteins | sample CowpeawhiteBW_FD_187525 | JGI IMG/M metagenome (GOLD analysis project Ga0209589, IMG submission 187525) | Root nodule microbial communities of legume samples collected from California USA - Cow pea white BW (SPAdes) (version 2) | ecosystem: Host-associated > Plants > Roots > Nodule | place: USA...
AACAACAGGAGAGGAATTGAACCATCTAACAACGAGGAGGCTGCGAGGTAAGCATCGATATTCTTGAATGCTTGGATCAATGCAAGACTATCTGATAATCCTTGAATTGTTGTGTTTAAGATATTTGTTATGTTTTGTTTGTTGTTGGTTCTTGATGACGATATTGCGCAAGTTGTGAGTTGTAGTATGGGTTCAGTGATAAAAAATGTAATCCATAGCCACCGTTAATATTCGCACTACATTCATTCCACCACCCAAGCCCCAACCGAACCCGAAACCCACGGTTTCCCTCCATTCGTCCCACGCCAAACCTTTCTTCCTCATTCTTTCCATCATCATCGGATTCACACGCCCACACTGGCCTCCAGCTCATTCGAATCCGCGTACACAGCAAACAAAACAGTACAACACTCCAAATCCACCCTTCTACCTACACTCTCATCTTCATCGCTCACCTGCACAAATACACACAAACACCAATCCTTCCCATTATCACCACCTTCCCGCCGCCCTCATTCGTAGAACCACCACCTCAACATCACAGCATCATTCCAACCTGCAAATAAAACACACAAGAAAATCGTGCACGCTCTTCATCATCAATAAAAAAAAAAACACTCATTGTTCCTCTTTCTATCCCATCCCTGCAATCTTCATTCACACTGAACCGGAACCACCACCATTTTCGCATTCCACTTTCTTCCTTACCATATGATTCATAGCCCGAAAACACATAGATGAATAAGGGAGTAGAAACCCTGGCCGGCGGCCTGGCCGCCGGTGGTTCAGAGCTCTAAGCGGAGGAGCGTGGTCGCGTGATGGCTGCGGACCCAATCGCGGCGGCCGGCACGGCGGTGACGAGCTGCAGAGTCCTCGCGTGCCTCTCTCTACTGCGGAAGAGGATGGAGGCGAAGGGGGCGCTGGCGCGGACGTCAGCGGCGGCTGGAACCGCTGTCGGCGGTCTCCGGCAGGCGAGAACTCGAAGCCATGAAGGGGGTGAGTGCCCCCTGTCTCGCGCGCGTTGGAGAAGAAAGAAGAAGGGGATGCGTGGTCACCGGCGTTTTTGGTGGTGGACGGCGTCGTCACCAGCATCCCTGGTGCGGCGAGGCGGAGACGGAAATGGCGTGCTGGTGGTTGGTGGCCGGTGGCAGCGTTTTGGTGTCAAGGAGAAGCGGCTGCCATGTGAGGGGGAAGAACCCTTTTGTTAGGGTTTTCTGAAAAAAAAAGGGAGGGGGGCTGCAGGCTTTGAGTCGCCGCACGCACCCCCTCTTTTACCTCAACCACACCCTCCTCTTTCCTGTTTTTCGTGTACACCCCCATTTTTAATTCTTGCACCTTTGTTTTGTGTTTTTCTTAGCACATTCCTTTATTTACCGCACGCACCCCCTCTTTTACCTCAACCACACCCTCCTCTTTCCTGTTTTTGGTGTACACCCCCTTTTTTTAATTCTTGCACCTCCGTTTTGTGTTTTCCTTAGCACATTCCTTTATTTACCACATGCACCCCCTCTTGTACCTCAACCACACCCTCCTCTTTTATTTTCTTCATATACCTCCCACTAATCACTCACACATCCCCATATTTTGTTTCCCACTCTCACCCTTCTTAATTAAATTATTTCTTTTTATTTATTTATTTTTAATTTGTTTTTATTATTATTTATTTATTTTCGTTTACTTATTTATTTATTTATTATTATTGTTTACTTTTTTTATTTTTCTATTTTTTTATTCTTTTATTTATTTATTTATTTATTTATTTATTTTTTATTTTTTTTTATTCCTAGAAAACCAAATATTTGAAAATTATTAAAAATTACAAAAAAAATAATAATAATAAAAAAATCTAAAAAATGAAAATATTCTCTTTTACTTTTCTTGTGTCTGTCCGGTCATTCGCACCGTGTGACACTCGTTTTCAAAAATATCAAAATAAATCTCTTTTAATTTTTTGTTGTGTCTGTCCGGCCGCTCGCGCCGCGTGACACTTTCTTCCAAATAATTCAAAAAATACTAAAAATAATTTTGTTTCCCTTTTAGTGTCTGTTCGACCGCTCGCGTCATGTGACACACATATTTTCAAGTAACTCAAAAATACCAAAAATACAAAATTTTCAAAATACAAAGAATCTCAACATTTTCAAACAAACAAGCTTTTTAAAGAACTACGTAACCCTGATTTCTCATTTTGAATGAGAATACGTAGGACCAAGGTCAATCCTTGTCGGGCCCAAAAAAATTAAAAAATATTTACGTTTCCTTTTTTAGCATTTTTTGTCTTATTATTTTTGGGGAAAATTAATATTTTGAAAATCACATCGACTTTGCGTTTTTAATTAAAGGTACCGCCCTCGGGCGGGCGCGGTAGGGTGCTAACACCTTCCTTACGCATAACCGACTCCTGAATCCAAAATCTGGTTTTTCGCAGACTCGTTTTATTTTTATGGTTTTCCATAGTTTTCCAGAATAACTATGGTGGCGACTCCAAATCTCCTTTTTCAAACTCGTTTTTTTCTTTTTTCGGTTCGTCGTCCCGTCGCGATTTCAGTTGCGACATATGTGTTACAAGTGTTACGATGGATCAATTTTCCCTCACCACAAGGTTAGCCCTTAATGAATTTCAGGTCTCCTACTACTCTCACCACAGGAGTCAGTCCGCTCTAGGTGAGACTAACTGACTCCTCAGAGTGTCAGGATGCAACCTTACCTTGAATCCTTACCTAGTTATACAGATGGGGCACCACCATGGACACCCACTAACAGGGGCCATGGAATCACGTCCCGACCACTGAAGCGCGACCCTGAAAGTCTCACCTAGAGACCCCTAAGGAATTATGCACTGACACATACAAAACATAATCACGCAGCCAAAACAATATTCACCATGCACGTATACGTTAATTGTACCAACCTTTAAAGCCAACACCTTTCATGTTCCAGGCCCAACCCATTTCAATTCATCATAACCATTCATGCTCATAGGGTCTCAACTCATCTCATTTTCATGCCACTTTAACAATAACCAACTCACTTAGTTCACATGCCAACTTTCATACCAGACCCATCATCTACAATTCATGATTCATGCCAAGCATGCATAATACTCCATTATATACATGTTTCTCATCATACAATTCACACCCAAACCAATATCAATCATCCAAGAATAAACAAGCACCCAAACAGCGTACTGCCTCGCCCAACCCCTCGCTCAAGCTGAAGGGTCTCGCTCAGGCGAGACGTGCTCGCTCAGGCGAGACGTGCTCGCTCAGGCGAGCCCCCCCTTCGCCTAGGCGAGGGCTCGAGGAAGTACCCAGAGAACATCACGGGATCTCGCTTAGGCGAGACCCCTCTCGCTTGGACGAGGTGTTCGCTCGCTCAAAAATTCGAGCGGGTCGCCTGGGCGACCTTTCGCGCATTGGGGGTTTGGGCGAGCCTCCGTCAGACTCGCTTAGGCGAGTCTAACTCGCCTGGGCGAGATTAACAGCTCTCGCCCCTGATTCACCTGCAACAAAGGCGTTTCCCGATCCAACCAAACATACCAAGCACTACACACACCAAACCAGTGATTTATCCATGCAGACCATTCACAAGCTCAAGAACAGGCATAAAAACACAACTTAGACTCGGACTCTAACTTCCCGTACCTAGAAGAGGGTTAACGGAACTTCGACACGGGACCTCGGAGCACAGCAGCTCGAGTGATGGACTTGTAGAACTGGCAGAACAGTGGAAAAACGGGATTAGTTTGAACTCTAAACGATGAAATACGAAGAACAACTTTAGGGAGTAAATACAGTAGGTTTAGAATCACTTACGTGGAGTAGAAATCACTACTTGAGCTTTTAGGCGGACTGGTTCGAGGCGGGAAACAAACCCTAGTAGAGATAATGGAGAGGAAGGCGGCTGCGAATCTGAGAATGAAGAAAGTGAGTGGGTTAGGGCGGACTGAGGTTGGGTTTTATCACTTGGGCCACCCTAGGCCCATTTACAAGGGCAGCCCCCCTTTACTTTAGGGTAGAAAGTATTAGGCCAATTTTAATGGGCCTTACAGTTACTATATAGTGACTAATTATTTTTTGTCACTAAAATTGTTTACTATTCAAAGATTTTATTGTAGTGTATTACGACTTTATAAAATAGATACTTCATTAATAAGTATTGTTAAAGTATCATAAAGTATCAGACACGATATGTGTCGGACACAAATATATAACTCAAGTTGAAGTATCGATGTATCATAATTTACCACACTACAAATGAATCATCAAGATTGCTTCCACTCAATGTTTTCAATAGTCTAAATGATCTCACTTTGCTTATATATAAATTAAGAATGCAGTTTGTACACACACACTCAAACATTCAAATTCAACATTATTTTCTTCTCTTTTAACACCTATGACAAGTTCTTTAAAAAAATATTATTTTCACATAAAAACTGATATTTTGATGTGGAAATGTTTTCATTGGTTGCATACAGTATCAAGGAATTGTATTCCCTAGAAGATGTAAAAGAACGGTCAAATTGTTTGCTTGAAAGGATGACATATTCATAATTTGAACAACTTATGTTAACAATGCGAAGAAAAGGAAAAACATCACTATATGACGTCACATATTTTATAATATTTACTTATTTTCTTTCCCATCCATTTTATATCATTTATATTCGTGTTACATGGATATTCATTAAATAAAAAAGTTACTTGAGTTTTTCTTTATAAGTGTATATTCTACGAAAAATAAATTACTAAAAATATATTGTTGATAATAATTGTAACATCCCATTTAATATTTTTCATATATCAAATAAAACGTTATATTATGATCAAACAAAGCAGATAGTAGAAATAAACTGTTATATATATCACTGATACAGTCATCCAAAAATAACCATATAAATCCCTATGGCAAGTATAAGTATACAAGAAAGGATAATTTATACATCTCAAAATTCTATAGCATCTAACCCAAAAACTACCACGGAATATCCAAGCAAAAGATCAACTCCTGTCCAGGAGAGGGGTGTCTTCATCTGGATTCGGCTCTGCTCACACCAACCGTAGGTGATCATTGCAAGGAGAACGCACAAGGAAAACAAACATAAACAAGAAGGATAAGCTAACTGAAATAAGAGAAAATCATGCAGTTCACAGTATAAATATCATTCATAAAGCATAGCTCAATTGTATAATTCTAGACTCGATATCCGAATTGTGTAAGCGACATTGGAGCTCTTGGTGGCTTGCACCTGTAAAGGTTCCCAAACTCTGCAGAGTTTGGGCACAAGGGGTTATCACCCAACTACTCCAAGGGTAAGTCCCCTTCGCGTCTAAGACTTGATCAAGTCTAAAGACTAGGACCTCCTCCTACTCCTCACAACATAATCCATTCTACTCTATCTGAGCGTGAATGATTATTGGGGTTTCAGGATATCAACCAATACGGATTCCTCACGTCCTTACACACACTAACATTCTCTTCTGAATTTCCCTTGAAATTCTATTTCAACTACAACTTCTCATAATTCATATTCATCTAATTCCACCATACTCAATATTAGCAACAACATTCCAAACATATAGGAGACTAATTGCACAAAATCACTTTTAAACATATAATTTCACCTTTTAAAACAGAACATCAAGCACCCCACTGCAGTAGCTCTCGCTCAAGCTAGACAATCTAGCCCAGGCGAGAGGCTATCTCGCTTAGGCGAGTCAATCTCGCCTGAACGAGGCTCTAACATTGGCCAAAAATAAAATTTGGGCGAACTCTCACTCAGGCTAAGTTGGTTCGCTTAGACGAGAGTGTCTCTCGCTTAAGCGACCTCAGCCGCCTAGGCGAGGCTTCGCGCAGGAACATGGGTGGGTTTTCTGGTGGTTTCGCTTAGGCGAGAGCCACTCGCCTAAGCGGAAATACCAGATTACTCTACTGTTCCCACATGCAGGAGCCCAGAATCCATGGCAAAAATCAATCAAGCAATCACACATGAGTTTCAAACATCAATTTAGCACACAATGCTTCAATCAAACTCATCAAACATGGTTCACGGACTGAAATAAAAAAAAAAGACAGTTAGCTTCCCATACCTTTGCAATTACCACAAGCAAGAACTCTTTCAACAAGGGGCACCTCAATCTCATAACCTAAGGTACTGAATTACAAATGTCAAGTGTAAGAACAGGCCCTAACTCAACCCAGAAATATGGAAATACCTAAAATTCGAAAATCAAAGGGCAAGGGAGAAATTGAGATTGACTTACGCATAGGGAGGGGAGGCTCAACTTGAGGAAGTGGTCCTGAACTAGCCTCAAGTCTGATTTTTGTAACAGAAGAGAATGATTCAGACTTTTGGATGAGAATTCAGACTCTTTTCTGGTAGAGAGAAGGCAGAGAAAATAGAGAGAAAAAATAATGCAAGGTGAGAGCGAAGTGTTGCTTTTGTGAAATTGGTAGCAGAGAGAAAGGGTTCATGGAAAAGAAAAATAACAAAGAGGGGTTCTCACACTAATTTATACAAGTACTTTTATAATAAAATCCAATCCACTTTAATATCTTAAATGAATGATTAACATTAATTATCACCACTCAAATTTATTTTATATTAAATTATATTTTGATATAAATAATTATCGGTACTAATAATTTTTATTCTAAATGAAATTTAAGAATAATATTTAATTTATATATCTTTTAAACTATTACACATTTAAAATTCATATATTAAATTTAAATTATTATAACATTTAATATTAGTTTTATTCAAATAAATATGCGTAAATGTTTCGGTGCATGATCCATTGTGTTTTTTATTTTTCATTTGCGTAATAGTTTCTTACAATTCAGTATATAATATTTTAAAACTTGACTCAATCTAATATAAATTGGATTGAAAAAAATATTAAATTTAGGTAATGCAATTAACATAAGTTTGAATTATAGATCTAATCTATTTTAATCTATTTTATTGGATTATAGATTGGATTTTGAAAAATATCCATGCCGATCCTTAAATTCTTCAATTTGAATTTATTTTTAATATGACTAATTGTCATCAAGCACCACGTAATTATTGCATATTTATATATTTTGGAATTTAATCAAATTAAAAATAAATATCTTTATACCCATTGATTCTTTGAAGAAGCAAATTGGTTAGTTACCCAACAGAAAGGGAACATAGAACCAAACATGTGCATCTGTGTGTTCATGTGGCAAGCTCATCCTAAGTACCCCTTCTTAATCTTATTCAACAGGGACCAGGATTATTCTCGGTGAGTACTTAACCTACTTCTTGCTATCGCTTTCGGAATTGATTCTGAGTTTCAGACAGCAATGGAATGTTTATTTATTGGCCTGAGTGCTGAAACCTGATAGCCCTACATACCCCTTGGCATGGTGGTGGGGAGAGGAAACGATTTTGGGTGGTAAGGATGGGCTCGGCGGTGGAACGTGGTTGGGTTCGACGAGAAATGGCAGAATCGCGTTTCTCACTAATTTTAGGGAAGTTGGGACCCTTCCACATCCCAAAACTAGAGGGGAATTGCCCCTTCGTTTCCTTCAGGTAAACGCTCGCATCGCACACCATCTGTTTGTTCCCTTTAATTATCTTTCACTCAAATCATATCTCCATTGAATAAGGCAAACGATGCTCTGAAAGATAAGGCCAAATAGTTTATCGTGGGGCAGTTGTCACTTTAGAAGTTGGATGTTAGGAAGAGTTAGGATTAAATTCTTGTTACCAGACCCTATGGAGACCTTCCACAAATATATATAATCTTAAGCAGTCACTTTACAATACTGTTATGTGAGGATGAGTTATTTAGGATTCCATTTTTGGTCCACATTGAGGATAAATGAGCTTGAAGTGTACTATAGAAATTCCACCCACTTATTTTAGAATTAAACCACATTAAGGTTTTAATCTCTAGACTTTCTGTATATAGAATGTTCATAGCTTGTTGGTGCCGAATCTTTTTGGTTTTTCCCCTGTTGAGAAACACAACTAAGTTGATGGATCGAGGACGTGAGTGGTTGAATCCTGTATTATTAGAATTTCTTGTATCTAAAGTCTTCCTGGCTTGGCAAAGTAGAAATGAACCTGAAGAGCATGTATTAGGAGACTCACCTTTTTTTTTTAAGATTTTAGATTGGAAGTGGTGCTATGGAATGTCAATGGCTCGTTAGTGCTGAATCTCTCTGTCATTTCCCCAAGCTAAAAGCCCAACAAATTAGTCTTCAAGCCGTTCATGATGAAAAAAATGATTTGTTGAATAGAAATGTAGAGTAACTAACTGAACAGAAAATTAAACTAGCTTATCTACTATTGTTATTTGTCATGCTTCTTTTTCGTTTCTCTTTTGTTACTATGCAGGGTGATGTTGCACTGGTTTAATCATAACGTGTGAATAAAATGCAACAGAGCAATAAGAGTCCCCAGGAGTTTGCAGAGCAAGTTGCGAGAGAGGCGCATCAGTACAATGGGTTTAACCTTGTGGTGGCCGATATTTGCACCTCCACCATGGTTTATGTGTTCAATAGACCAGACCGAGATAACCCTTCTTTTTCTCTAGTGACCCCGGGAATTCACGTGTTGGCTAATGCATCTCTGGATGCTCCATGGGCAAAGGTAACAGAACAACCCTGTTATTCTTTCCAGATTATTTTTAGTTTCTATTTGGGTTGGTTCATTTGATACGTGTTTGTGAATTTTTCCTTATGCTAATTTGACAAAATTAAAAAGGGATTGTTGTAGTTTAATCCTAAAATTTTACATTTCTTCTGAAAGAGACAACAAAGATGCAAGCAATAACACCAATTTTGGCACAACCTTTTCAGGCTGAACGGATGCGCCAAAGTTTAGAAGAATTTATTAAGGAATATGGTGAAAGTGATCTTCCCATCAAAGAAATGGTTGAGAAACTAATGACAAACAGAGTGAAAGATGAAGAGTGGATGCTACCTGGGGTTCAGCCTCGTGAACGGGAACATCCTTTGAGTGCTATATTTGTTGAAACAGTATTGTCATCGGTAACCAACACTTTCATTCCACTTGTTTATTTATCTGTTAAACCCTGCTTTTACATGCTTAAACTAAAAACTCGTTTTATTGTTAGGGGCCTTATGGAACTAGAAACTCTTCTGCCTTGTTGGTGAAACCAAACAGAGAAGTCACCTTCTATGAAAACTATCTGGACCTAAACCAGGACCCGAAGCAATGGAAAGATAAAATGGCGACCTATAAGATCAACGAGAGATGATAAAAGGAAGGGATATTATTATTGCTTTGTTTCTGGTGTTCTGCTTCAAACATATTAAAGTGGATGCAGCACAAACATAACTTACAAAAAGGGGAGTAAATGTTTAATCACTTCTGGTAATGTGGTTTAGCCACCCCTAGCACCGTTCTCCTTCTGCATATTTACTTTTCCCAAACCAATCTAAAACCTCAGTTGCCTATTTCTTGTGTTGCTTTGAATATACTACTTGGAGATTTATATTTTATTATTGTTGTATAGGTACATAAAAATATCTATTTACAGAGCAGTAATAGTGGGAGACCTTTTAGTTATAGCGTATCCTAATAATGACTTGTTTTCAAAAAAAATTATCCATTTAATTTTGAATTAATATATTACATAAAACTGAATAACCATGTGAATGTAATTCTTACATGTAAAATGAGAAAAATTTAAATTTTACGATATTAATTAAAGGTTTAGTCAAATTTTAAATATTTATGCGGTACAAAAGTTAACTTTGTTTGTAATGGCTTTTTTTATTAGTAGAAATACTCTTAAAAGGTTAAAGTCTACATAGGAAAATATTAATTTCACAATCCGCATTTTCTCTTATTCATTCAATAACTCTATATAATAATAAAATATTTAATTAAATTACAAATTAAATCATTAAATAAAATTTAATAAAAATGGTTGGTAATATAAATTTTGAAAGGTCTCAAAATATCATATTCTCACATAGAGATGGCAAATAAACCTGTCCTCGTGGTTATTGTCCGAATCCGTCCCCGTTTTGACGGGGAATCCTTGCATTGACTGGGTATGAGTATGGAGATGATTATGGGGATGCACATATCCCCGTCATAATACCCGTTCCCGCTATATCTTTATCATCATTTAAATTATTAAAATATTCACAATTAATTAAGTAATCATATATATATATATATATATATATATATATATATATATATATATATATATATATATTTCAATTTTTTATTTCTTATAATTATTTGGTTTGTCATGAAACTCATTCGCATCTCCACTATATTTTTCATCTTATCATAACATTTATATAATTATGTTAAAATGATGTATGTCAATTAAAAAATTTTAATGTCTCATTTAAATATTTCTATTATTTTTTAATATTTTTATTTATTGTATATTTTCCTTTCACATGAGTATGTTTAATACTCTCAATTTAAGTGTTCAATAGCATGAACATTTCATTTACTAAGTAATATAAAAAAAATTCTTTACTTATTTTTATTAATTTTTGTTTCATTTGAAGAACTCTTTTGTTTTGCTAAAACAATTATTTCTCAACCATTGAGTATATATGTTGATATTTGAAAAGTGATTTTAGATGTCTAAGATATTTTTCATCTTATCATACCCTTAATTATACATTCGTTTTCCTTTGTGCGATTTCTTTCAATCGTTTCTAAGACATACATTTGTTAATTTTTTAATATTTTTATTTGTGGTTTATTTTCTTCATGTAGAATACTATTTCAGTATATTTTATCTAATTATTTTTTATTTTCTAACTCAGTATATCAATCATACTGTAATTTTTTACTATAAATAACTTTTATTTACTACAATATCAAAATTTAATGTAATTGTCATGAATATTTTTTATCACCATCTAACATATATTGGAGTTCAAAAGATACAATATCCATGTTAAAATTTTTTTATTATGTTTATTATTTGTTATTTGCGTCATTTTGATTAAGTAATGTATTATCATTTTTATTAGTGTATACAAAAAGAGATTAATTAAAATTTAAAAAATTGAAGTAAACAAACATTTAAAATATATTTTAATTTGAATATTTTTTTTCTTTAAATTTTTTAAAAATATTTTTAAATTTTATCAACTAGGTTTCATTAATATTTGCAGTTTGCAAATTTAATAAATGTTTTATTTCTTATGAAATTTTATTTGGTATTCCAATCTAAAATGTAAATAATTATAATTTATTTCAAAATATTTGATATCGAAGAAACAACCATCCTCCTAATATTGAATATTTGATAATATTATGTTTTCTTTACCGTAATTTTTTATTATTTTATAAAAATTAATTAAAATTTATATTGATGTAGTAAGGAAACGAGTATGGGTATGGGTACGAGATTATACCCGTTACCCATTGGGGATGGGGATGAGATAAAACTTTAATACCCGTTGGGTTTGGGTATGGGGATGGGAATGAATTTTTTTACAAGGATGGGTATGAATTTTTTTTACAGGGATGGGTATGAGACAGTGAAACTCGTCCCCGCCCCGTCCCGTTGCCATCCCTATTCCCACATTCCTTCTATGAATGCATCATTTCAAGGAGGTGAAAGGCACATGATGACAATTGTTTAGAGGTGCAGACTCTAGCCAGCTATTTCTTGTCCTATCTAATAGTTTTGTTTTGTGATCAGCTTAAATACACTTTTAATCTATAAATTTATTTGTTATTATTTTAAATTTTTATATAATTTGATCTCAAACTTTAAAAATAATAAATATAATTCTTCTAATTTAATTGTGTTAATTTTTGGTTTAAATGTTAGTTTAAAACGTCATTCACACAAAAAAAAACATTAACATTTTTGAATTAGGAGAACTATATTTTTTCATTTTTAAAGTTTATGATCAAAATATATCAAGTTGGAGACAATAATTAATTTCAATTTTATGTTCAAGTTTAAGAACTATAAACATATTTAACTTTTTTGTCCAATGACTAGTTGCATAAATAATATCTGTGGGATATTTTATCATAATTATTTTCTTAAAATTTTAATAAGATTGTTTAAGAATATATTTTAAAAATAAAAATTTAGTCTTAAAGAATATTCCAAATCAAATTTTATAGCAAAAATTTATCACAAATAAATTTAACCATTTTAAAATATAAATCAAAACAAATTTCATTACAAAATGTGATTTTTTTTTAAAAAAGTAACTTTTTAAAACCAACTTCAACTTCACATGTTTATATAAAAAAGCATAAATCTATAAAATTAAATTTAACAATTATTCAATTATTAATGTCTCTTTTGTCACCAACTTTCTTTTATCACTTGATTTAAAACAAAATCCAAATAAAAATTATTAATAATGGATAATAAGAATTTATAGGTTTGATATTATGATACTCATATTCATTGTATTAACTAGTGGACAAGTAAAATACATATATTTATTACTTACGAGTATCCACTAAAGATATCAGTATGCATCAGAGATTTTCTCCATGTATTGTTAAGGAAAAGAGGAGTCATGACTTTATCATACACAAGTCTTAATATGATAAGTCTTGTTATTATTTTGATCATAACAAGCAACACGGGATTGTCCAATATAAGTTATCTAGTGTGAAACAATTATACATCAATAAAAGATGGTATTATATCAAGCACAAGTTGTTAACAAAACACAAGTAAATCTTGAATAATGAACTCCAATATAGACCAATGAGCAACAAATGCATGAAGCATTAGAAATTGTTAGGAATAAATGACTTAGCATATGTCTCTAAAGAAGTTCTAAAAGAATGGATGCATTAGACATTGTTGAAGAAGAAACACATCTAGCAAAATTAGATACATGTCATGCTAGACATTGTTAAGCAAGAATAGAGAAGTCTCTTAAAAGTTTGAAGCAATTGACAATTCTTCACTAATGAAGAATAATAGACATTCATATCAAGTACCCAATACTAAATCCATATTTACAATATCACATTATCTAATACTCTTGAATCTTCAACCCAAAATTCTATAAAAAGAGACCATCAACAAGCTTTTGAGGGTCATTCATTCATCAAAAAATTACTCTCTCTTCTTCACTATTTTACTTTTTTCCTTTTCATTATGTTTTGCATTGTCTTTTATACGGAGGGTTAAGTCTCTCAATTTGATTTCTTTAACAAATTTATAAAGGATTATGAGGTATCATGTAATTCATGAGTTGTTATTTGAATTTATTAATTAAAGATGATTTTTTTCTATTTTTCTTGAATTTTAATTCTTGTTATTAGAATTTTCTGAGAACTCTCTATCATAAGTCAATTATAATTTTTAATTAAAACTTGTATTAATTTGCTTTATTCTTCTAATCCTTGATGTAAGTAAAATAACAAACATGCACATGTATGCGCTTAAAACATGTTTTGTGTTATAGAACACTTAATTTGTATACACTTGGAAAAAGAGAAGTGTTAATAGTTTCTAATTTTTATACGCTTGGAACATGCCAGAAACTAGATGAATTAATTGAATACTAGCTTGGTTAATCCAAAATTTCAAAATTGTTTTGTTTAATAAAAGGATAGAATAATAGAATTAGTCATATACATTTGGAATGAATAAATTACACTTGAGTATTAGTCACATATGCTTAGAATGAATAAGAATCTTAACAAATTAAATGAAATTTGTTTGACTAATTTGAATTATCTAATTTTTGAATTATTTGAATAATAATCTTTTGAAAACCAATAAAGAATCCCAGTGTAAGAAAGCCGAAGAATAAACCTATTTTCAACATACTATTTTAAGTCAGTTTACTTTTGTTTGCATAATTTACTAATTTCTTCAAAAACTCATTTTTCTACTATTATTTTGTCTAACACCTTATGCAAACATCATAATAAAATTTTCTAAGTAAGTTCTTTCACCAAATTTTTTGGGATACAACTTGGGTTAGCCTTAACCCTTTCTATATTAGCATTTATTTGATAGTTACAATGACAACTATCATGGGTCTTCCAAGAAATTTACACATAAGTTCACAAAAGATTTTCTAAAATGTTTTGTAGACGACTAAAAAAAACAATTGCAAGTAATAAAGAGATGACAAACACTTTTATTTTTGTAATAATTTAATCATAAAGGTTACATCTAATTCTACCAACACCCCTCCCCTCCTTTGAATTTAAGCACGAATACAAAAGACATTTTAAGGAAAAGTGCATTCTAGATTGTACAATAATAAATTGTTGTTTACAATGTTTCATATTCAAGTGGATGAATATCAAATATAAATGCTCCCTGTTATAGAGAATAACTTCACATATGAGAACAATTTTCAAATAGAAAACCTCCTTCACAAGTTGTATGTAACGTCCTATTTAATTATTATGCGAAATTAAAAGACACGTCACACAAAATAGTAATATGAAGTAGTCCGGGGGTCCTTAACACAACCCCTACAACCTGGGCACACCACGATGCCAACGGAAAACCAGATACAAGTCTATCAAAGAGAGTAGAGTAGTAATGCATAAAGCGATACATGGGCCATAGCCCTAAAGAAATCATGAATAAAATAAATCCAGTCCAAAAGGCTAAGCAGCGGAATCACCATTTCCTTGCTGACCACGAGAACCTCGCCCATCTGCTCCCATCAATCAAATTGATGATCATCGCAAGAAAGAAGAAGCACATACAAGATAACCATACAACAAACAGGATAAGCTAGAGCCAATAATATTTTCATCATACAGTCAAATATACTTTCACCATCCAATATCCATACAACAACCAAGCATGTTATGACTTTTCAATCAATACACTACGACTCGACTCTACTCATCCGGATACGTATAACTTGGTCGGATTCAGTGGATACCTCTGCTCACCCCCAAGCTGCTCACCCCTGAGCTATGTGTTACAAGTGTTACGATGGATCAATTTTTCCTCACCACAAGGTTAGCCCTTAATGAATTTTGGGCCTCCTGCTACTCTCACCACAGGAGTCAGTCCGCTCTAGGTGAGACTAACTGACCCCTTAGAGTGTCAGGATGCAACCTTACCTTGAATCCTTACCTAGTTATACAAATGGGGCACCACCATGGACTCCCACTACCAGGGGACATGGGATTACGTCCCGACCACTGAAGCACAACCCCGGAGGTCCCACCTAGAGACCCCAAGGAATTACACGCTGACACGGACCAACATTCATAAATCAACAGTAAGAGAACATTAAATCATATTTACAATTCCATACCAATCCCTGAGATTAATTCCTCATACGCATCACATTTTGAATCCATACATCTGATCGTCACTACCCCATGAGTCTAGGGCCTCATCTCATATCAATACCATGTTCCTTTAGTTCCAAAACACTCATTCATCTCACATGCCAAGTTCCCACAACACCCATCATTCATCATTTATGAATCATGTCACGCATATATAGCAATCCATTAGGCATATATCCATACATATGTACATGTATCTCATCATGGCAGTCATATCCATACAATTCCAATCATAAGACAGTAAACACACAACCAAACACAATACAGTCTCGCCCAATCCCTCGCTCAGGCTGAAGGGTCTCGCTCAGGCGAGACATTCTCGCTCAGGCGAGTCCCCTTCGCCTAGGCGAGGGCTCGAAAAGGGCATCAGGAAGCAACGCAGGATCTCGCTTAGGCGAGACCCCTCTCGCTTGGGCGAGATGCTCGCTCGCTCAAAATGAGGAGCGGGTCGCCTAGGCGACCACTCGCGTAAACTGGCCTGGGCGAGCCCTTGTTTGTCTCGCCGAGGCGGGCTGGCTCGCCTGAGCGAGATTAACAGGTCTCACCACTGTTTCACCTGCAGCAACCATGTTTTCCAACCAAACAACTCATGCAAGATATTCTCACACATCAAAATGAAAGATCAAACCATAAAATTAACAACCAACTCATACACAGTTCAAAACGACTCGAAACTAGAAACCCTAACTTCCCGTACCTGGAAAAGGGCTAACCGAGCTTCGACATGGGACCTCGGAGTGCAACAACTCAAAGATGGGTTCGCAGAACTGGCAGGACAGCGGAACAGAACTAGGGAAACTGAGTTAACGGAGGCTTTTAATCGAAAACACAAAACAAGATAGCAAAAAGGGAACTAGCACTGCTGGAAGAGACACTTACATGGAGTATAAGTTCCTTTAGCTTAACGTGACAGTGGAACAAAACCCTAGCGGAGGGGGTTGACGGCTGCAGCTTAAGTTCTCTGAAATGAATGAAAATGTGACTTAGGGCAACTGGAAAGGATTTTATCTACTGAGCCAGCCCCTTAGGCCCACTTACAAGGGCAGCCCTTTAGTTTAGGGCAAAAAGAATAATGAATAATATTAACGGGCCTTACAATGTATAGAGGGAAGATTCCCTTAAGCACCCTGAAGGAATCAAATGGAAATATAAGAACCAACACACAAAACCTCCCAATTAAGAAAGGGTCATCCTCTTGAAGTCATCCTTGTTGATCTTATTCAAAGAGTTAGAACAAGGTCAAGAAGACAAAAATGTGTCATAAATTGAACAATTTTAAAATTTTTAATTTATTTTGGATTGTTCATGTTATAGGTGATATTAATTGTTCAGTTTATATCATTACATTCTTCTGTAGAAAAAAAATTGTACCTTAAATATTAGTTATAATTTTTGACTTAGTAAGAGAGCACATAACATTACTTATCATGTGAAGAATATTTGATGAACCAAATTATAGTCGAAACGTTGAATTATAATTTTTGACATAGTGATACACAATCGATCTAATAGTTCAATATGAGAACTTTACAAATAAATCAATATAGAAAATCCCAACCTTGTGGATAATTTGGACTTCTTTCACACTTCTTGAAAGATATAAGTAGAAATTATAAAGTTATAGTGATGAATGATTGAAAAAGAATATAATGAAGATGGAGAAAATAAACTTCAAGAATAAAGAAAATAAGCATGACAAAAAAAAAAACAAAAGATTTCTAGAAAATTCATAAGAGGAGACCAAAATAAGTAAAAAGTATGAAGAAACTCTCAACTTTTATAAACTTAGAACATAAAATATTTCTTAATTCTCTTGGAATATTCTACATCCAAGAGTTACAAAGAGTTATGTTAGAAAAAATTGAATTTGTTAGAAAGTCATATGAAAAGTTACTAGGGATGTGACTTTCAAGAGTGTGACTATGAGTGTAATTACTTCACATCACTTTCAACTAACCCATGTCTCACATGTACTTCTTAAAAGTGTAAAGATGAATTTTCCCTTAATTTTAAGAGCTACCATTTGTCTTTGTCTAATTTTAAAGAACCACCCGTATTAATTAGGACTAAATAAGTGTTATATATAAATTAGTTGAATTAACTTTAACTTAGTAGTCTAATATTTGCAATTGAATTTCCTAATGTTTTTGAACACTTGAAAAGTACCTCTTCCTCTTCAAAACTGTGAAATGCTACTTATTAAAGAGGGTCAACCCCTCTTGTTTTCTCAATTTAGAAGATTGTTTTAAATTCTTGAAAAAAGGTTTTAAGTTTTCCATTCTTGCCTTGATTCTTATGAATATTCATGCACTTATCCATTGAGTATTCTTTAAAAAAGTGACATGTTCTTTCTCATTTCTCAACCCATTTTCTAATTTCTTTCGCAAAATGATTTTGTTTTTCATAGGTCTTCTATGAATTACAAATTTGAATCACAGTAGGACATACTTCCACAAGCTTCTTTTTCTATAATATACCTCTTAAATTGATCAAATTTCTATCATCCTAAAGTGTAGGAAGTAATTGCAGGTCTAATTTAAGTGTTTGGCATGCTGCGGAATTAACCAGATATCTTGGCTATGCTACAGCCACCCTGCATTTACTATTCAAGTTCATTTACAATAAAAATATCGATTAGAAAAAAAATTTCGGTGTGCATAACAATAAATAGTGTAAATAAATGATACAAAAAATCATTTTCGTTACATATCTTGACAATCTTTGTGAGACTACAACAAAAATACATTTTTATTGTGTAATTTGTCATAATTCTATTGATATATACACTGACGGAAGGTCATTTAAGGGCTTACTTCAATTGCTGCCTGCAATTTCACAAACCAAAAATAAAATTTGAGAAATTTTTTGTAATATTGCTAGGAGATTTTACATTATCAAATACAACAAATGATGAGTTGAACTATACAAGTTTACTATTAAAGATGTGCACATGAAAAGAGAAGACATTTCAGAGAAATTAATACCAAAGAACATCTTCCACCACATGAATCTTTGACCTGTCAAGCTAAAGTTGCCTTCTTTCCTTTCGAGTCTCTTGACTGCAGAAATTATGTTAACCAATTATAACAAATTAGAGATTTTGCATTGGTGACAAGGATAAAGAGAAAAACATAGATCGCATGTGATTATTTACCGAATAAAACATAGATCGCATGGCATTTGCACTAACATATTTCGAACGAAATGAATTACGCCTAGCCATCTAAACCACTTGTGAATAAGAGTTTAGATAGCTTACACGTATAGAAGTGTAATTTGAGAAACCAAACAAAAACAACTCCATTAACATAATTCAAGTCAATATCACACAACCGCCTATCATCTATACTTTCACATTTAAAGGTTACATCATCATTTTCAGTCACTCAAGATAATTCGTGACAGATTTAGTGATTTTAAAATTAATGATAATTTAGACAAGTATAAAATTTAGAGCATTCAGGATTAGATTAAATGTTTTTGTCCCTAAAAAAATCTGAGTTTTTGTTCTTGTCATTAGTATCCATTACAAAAATACTGAAGTGATTAATGGAGATGACATCAAGCTGACATAATTGAGACTTATACGAAAACTGACATATACATGGATTAAAAACAAAATAATAAATTTAAATGGACTAAACAAAAATAAAATAATATGAACTAAAGGAAAAATGTTTAAATATTAATATACTTAACATCTCCACCTATACACCTACCTCTTCTTTCCTTAGATAAACTTCATTCCTTCTATCTGGTCCTAATTGACGTAGAAAATTATCCAGATTCTAAAAGTCTGAACACAATAACTCTAAACTTCATTACTGACAATGAGGTATCTATAAAGACCAAATTGAGTCACATAGATAACAAGTCACTAACCATTTGGGATATCAAGAGCATAAAGAAGCAAATAATGTCCTAGATTCCTGTAGTTGGACTGTAAAGTTAGATACAATCTAATTGAAAAGGAAAGTGTTTGAATAAGTGACTATTATAAGTCTAACATGAGTTTGAGGTCCAACTATTTGACATGTAGATTATGAATATAGGATTAAAATTATCACATGGTACTCCAACATTAGTTTATTATGACTTCTTGTCGAGTTCTCCACTTTCTTGTGGTCGACCCTCGAGCTACACGTCATCATCAACAACGCCACTTCTTCTTTAACTTCTTCTGTGAGGTTTATCGTCTCTTCATTTCGCTCTCGGACCGAAAATATTTGGAAAAATGTCCGGACTTAACTGAAAAACTTGTACGAGTAGCACTCCTTTGCATAATGGCCATACTTGCCAACACTTGAAGCACTCAGTGTTTAAATTGCTTGATCAATCTCCTCTCCATGGACCTCGTCCACTTCCATGCCAATTTTGTTGACCGGATTGTTCTTTCTCTTCCTGTCCTCGGCTTCTACCACTAGAATCACTTCCTATACCTCCTCGGTATCTTCCTCTTCCTTGAGTGTTTTGAGTCTTTCCCTTCATTTGGAGTAGTTGATCAAGTGGCTCAACCTTCTTCTTCTTCCGTTGCTCATACGCCTCAAGGGACTCGACAAGCTCTTCAACCGTGAGCGTTGACAAGTCCTTGGATTCTTCAATCGCGCACACCACATTCTTGAAATTGTTGGTCAATGACCTAAGAATCTTCTCCACAACTTGGCTAGCAGGCATAGTCTCTCCGTTTCTAGCAAGTTGGTTTGCAAAGGTTTCAACCAAGTTATGTACTCGGCTACTCCTTCAGTCTCCTTCTCTCTCATGCTCTCTAGCTCACCCTTGAGCATCTGAAGTCGCACTTGCTTCACTCGGTCATCACCCTTATACACCTTCTCCAAAATATCCCACGCTTCTTTTGAAGATTTGACACTTGCAATCTTCTCAAAGCCAAACTTGTCCACAGCTTGGTACAAGATGTACAAAGCTGCCTTGTACTTCACAAGAGCTTCTTTCAATTGGTTATTTGACCAATTCACAGTGTTGGCTGGTTCTTCAAAACCATCTTCAACCACCTTCCACTTTTCTTGGAGCCAAGAAGAGCCTTTATCTTTAGACTCCAATTGTCATAGTTGACCCCCTTTGTCAACTTAGGCAGGAATACACTCTTTGTAAGACTAGCCATCTCACTCTCTTTTCAAACACTCAAGCTCTCTCTAGCTTCCTTTTTTTCCACTCAGACACTCAAGTTAACTAGCTCTTGATACCACTTTTTAGACAACAACTCTCAACTCTTGTGAAAAAACTTAATTCACTTCTTGTTGTTGTTGTTCATTCATATAATTCACGATACAATTTATAGACTCAATTTTCTGTTTGTTGTGCTCACAAGGACTATAAACTGCTAGTACACTAACTATCCAAAACGGCTAACTCATTAACTATCCACAATGGCTAACTCCTTAACTATTATTAAGACTCCAACAACTAGTTCATTTATGTTTATTTTAAACCCAACAAATGGCACAAATAAAAAATGTATTTTGAATTCTACAATCCGAAATTAACTTTTCTTACTTCTGCATTGTGTAACTCGAAATACAACACCTAATCCTTTACATTATAAATTATACAATACAGAAAATTTTTAGATCATTCAAACCAGAAATTTCCCGATAAAACTGTATGAATGAATGCTTTTTACATTTATCACAATGTATGGAGATCCAGGGAGAAAACATGAAGGTGCAGGAAGCAATTGCACCGAAGATGATATAGTTGTCAATTCCGAGAGCTAACTTTTTTTATTCAACATCAATCAAAGCTCATGGGTATCAATATACCTAATAATCTACAACCAACAAGTTCCTACTCATCCACAAAACACAGTGCGAACACAATTTTGTTAAACTGAAGAGATTATAAAAGCGAAACTCATACTAGTTCACGGGAGAAGGGAAAAACCTGGGCAGCGACAGATCTCTTTGAATCCAGGAACTGGTGATATATATTGTAGAGTCTTCTCTTCTCTTCTTCTGAAACAGATGGTCTAGCCTTGGATGCTGTGAACTTTAGAAGAGCATCAGTAATAACGGGTGTTTTTTCTGTCCTTAAGGCATCCACGTTGTCCAGAACATCATGAACTGCTGCAAGCTGCGCATCTGAGAGGAGAGCTTGGAGATCAGCTCCACTGAATCCCTCAGTCATATTAGCTATTGTAGTCAAATCAATATCTTTGTCCATTGCCAACTGAATAATTAAAAAGACTCAGTTTAATTAAATTAGAAAAGGATTTTGTTTGATAAATTATTAATGTTAATTATATGAGGTGAAAGTGGAACTTCCCACTACTAATAGAAGGCGTAAGACTAACAATAATCCTCCCTTGTCAAACATGAAAATATTAAAATTCAAAATTAGGGTAGGTTAATGACCAACTTGACATTTTGCGGTGTGCACATATCTTATGTGGAATTCAATCTCATCTATAGAAGTGAAAGCCAGTGAAATTTCTACACTAGAACCTCAATAGGGCTTGACTCTCCATGGCGACTATAGAATTGATTAAAAGAATTGTGCATATTGGACAGACATGATAATTTATAATTATTAGTAAGATACAATTAGGGAAAGAAAGAAACATATAACATAATCCCTAAATTAAAGCTATACACTATTTCCCTATTTCCATATATTCATATCTTTGACACTCCTCAAATTGGAGCCTATGTATTATATGCACCACACTTATTATCAATACAATCTAAACGAGATCCCTTGAGAATTTTAGAGGAGAAATCAGTCAGTTGGTCGTTGGAAATAACAAAGTTGGTGGTGACAACCATAAGAAGAACAAAGTTGACAGTGACAACCACAAAAATGGAGGTCACAACGTATTTTGCAAGTGAAGTGACCAAAACAAGAGGGAATAAAGAAAATTTGGTACGAGGAACATAAAGTTTGGATTCAGCAACATATGCAATATGAATAGTGAAAAAGTTAAGATTCAACCACAAAGGCCCCAGAGAACTAGACAACAACCTTAGAGTTTTTGAGATTGTATATTTACTTTTTCTTGGTATAGAGGCTTGAAGGAAGGATGGAGCTTGAGATTTGACGCTACCAACCTGTACATTGACCATGATGCAAGTGTTGGAGATGTTGATATTGAGTTTGATGTCGGGTTTGGGTTGTAACATATCGTTTAGATGCATTCTAAGTAATTACTTATTATTGATCTTGATTTGACTAAGTGGATATTTTAGTTCGGAAGTGTTTGAACAGTGGTTGGAATGTTTAAATTTGTTTTCATGGATTATAGTTCTTTTTAATATGTTAAAATGTTTTTAAGTTTTTTAGGTTTTTGGGAAGAGCATTTTACTCAATTAAAACTTTGTTTTAAGCATTTCAGGTCGTGAATCTTGTTTTAACCAATTAAATTGACATTTCAATTGATTAAAATCACTAAAGTATTTAAATGATTTTAATGGATTAAAAAGATGTTTTAATGAATTAAAATGAGCAAACGAGTATCGAAGTTCTGTTTTAATGGATTAAAACAGTTTTTGACCCATTTAAACTATTAGCTACCTAAGCAAGTAATCTCTAGTTATCTTCATGCAATCAAATTATGAAAGTTCAAAAACCTTTCTAAAACATAGAGATTAGTCTTGCTAGTTGAAAAACAATTCTTGGAGTTTTTTTATCTGATTCAATGTCATCAAGATCATAGATTTAGAAGATCACCATTGCTTTTCTTTACAATATTTTGAGTTGAAATTTGTTCAAATGACCTTGTTCCTTAATTTTGTAATCCTGTAGGTGTTTAGTTTTTTACTAGGGTTGTTAAGGGTGTTATCTTAAAATAGGATTCACAAGTAGTGTAAGAGATCTTGTAGGATTAAAGATCTTACGGTGTATTAATTGAACTATGTAAGGAAATAAAGATTTATTTTATTGATAACAATCATACTAATTAGATTCTCACCATCTATATTTATAATAATATTTTTTTTTTTAAATAAGGCAATAAGAATGTGTTGAAATGAATAAGAAAATTCTAAAGATATTTTTCCTAATTACTATAGCTCAAAATATTTTTATCTTGATTGTTGTAAGGTTTAAATAAGCTTTTGGTCCTAATTTTCGTTATGATATTTCAAATTGGTCCCCCAATTGTCTCAAATAGACTCCAATTTTTGAAAAATTGATGTAATTTGGTCGTTTCAGTTAGTGTTGTACCAACAAAGTTAAAAATATGTCACGTGTCGGTTCATTATTTTTTGTCTTTATTTTTTAATTTTTTTTATTTATTCTTTTATTCTTTTAATTTTTTAATTTATTTTTTTAATTTTTTAAGAAAAAAATTGTCCACATGTCAAGTCAGTATCATGTCATATGGTACTGTCAATGTGACGTGGCAATGGCATTGCCAACTGAGGTCTTTGAAATCTTTGTTAATTTTTCTCATATTGTTTGAATCAATTTAGAAAAAAACATCAAAAGAATCAAATGTAGGAATGGTACTAAATATGTGAATTATGAACTTTCTACATTTTTGTCTCATTGTAGAATTGTTCATGAAATAATGTGTCTAAAATATTGTCCATAAGTCAGTACAACTTGATAAGACAAAACATTGAAATTGGGAAACTCTATCAAAGATAATCTTGACAAAGGTCTTGTCGTTACAACACATGTGCCAACAGGATTTCGAATAGAGGACATTTTCACTAAAGGACTTCCTTAGGGCAAACTCTAGGATCTTGTAGGCAAGTTGGAAATGATTATATTCATTTACCAACTTGAGAAGGAGTATTGTAAATAGTGGATTATTAATGGAATAAAAATATCCTCAATATCTATGCAGCAATTAGGAGAAAATATCTTTATAATCTTGCTATTCATTTTGGCGTAATTACTTTATTTTAAAGGGTTTGAATGTTAGAAATAGAGGTAATGTGATGGGGCCAAAAAGTAAATGGGCGCCCAATGAGACTGTAGCCCATGAACTGAAGCACAATTCAAGATGGGGAAGGGCATATGTGAGAAAGAAGAACCAGGATAATGACGTTGTCGGATTAGAAGAGTGGTTAGTTAGAGGAGAGAGAGAGAGGAGGAATATTTTTCTATTATTAGTATCAGGTGTGGAGAGTAGGAGAGGGCGGTTGTTTTGCTGTTTGTTGAATAGAGAACCTTGTTGGTAAGTCTAGAGGAGCCTAGCTCTGGGCAGTGGGATTGATTATCTTTGCTGTATTTTCTTCTTTTGCAGATAAATCTCAGACCTGACTTATATTTCATTCACCTATTCTCTTTTGTTGCTTGTTTTTGTGGTGTGGATCTGTATCATAATGACAATGTAATTGTATGATTGTTGTTTATTGAAGATTCCACATTGACCAGAGATATGGCCAAACAATAGTATATTAGAGAAACTGGATCACAAACTCAGAAACAAGAAAGAAAACTCAAACAGAGAAAACTGAGAATTTCATATAGAAGTTTCAGAATTATTACAGAAACACCTCTGGCAATTCGAGGGTACAGAAACCTCCTACTATTCACTCATTTTACTATCCTCCCCCCAAAACACATCTGTATATACAAGCTTCCCCATAACATAACTACTAACAGATTTTACAGTTGTTTTAAGTAAAACAAACAACTGTATTTTCCTTTTACCTTGTTTCTTCTTTAATAGACCTTCGAAATAGGAGGTTGTGACAAAAAAGCCCATCCTGTAGATATTATTCGAACTCGTCCCCGTTTTTTAGGGAAAATCTCCGCATTGACTTAGTATAGATATGGGTAATACCAGATTTTTAAATTGGGTATAGGAATGGAATGGGTATGTACATATTCGTCCCGTCCCTGTCCCAATACACATCCCGTCGGCATTTACATCTTTATTTAAATTACTAAAATATCCATAATTTACTAAAATATCTAATGAAGGTATATTATATTTTAGTGACTAAATTTTTCAATTTCATTTATCATATCATATCTAATTTTTCTTCTTTTTTTCTATATGTGGGTGGATCGAATGCAAGTGAAACTCAAACTGTTTGCAAAATTAATAGATGTGTTGGTTATTATGGAATTTTAGTTATGTGTAATTGTTTAGTATTTATGTAATTCTTTGAATTTTCTCTAGTTACTTGATACCCTAATTTGAGATTTATACAATTATAATATTTTTCTTAATATTTGATATCTCGAAGAAAAGAGAATATGTTCTTTTATATTGAATATTGCGATAATATCTTGATTTCTTTGCTGGGATTTTTATTCTTTATAGAAATGATTTAATTGATATTTAGAACAATACAAACATGGGTATGAATCTACCCGAGGGATGGGGATGGAACAAAAATTGTGTACCCGTTGGGTTTGGAGACGAGAATGAATTTTTATTACGGGAATGGGATGAGATAATGAAACCCACACCTGCATGTTATCATCCCTGGTGCAAACCTCACTTTATCTAGCCAGTTTTATGAGATTGAGTTAAGTTTAAACCCCACTTCCTTAACTAAAATAATTCTTTATTTCCTTACATAGTTCAAGTCCCTTTCTCTCTTTAACTGAACAACAATTACTATTGACTCTAGGTGGATGTAGTGAACTGGTAGGCATCAGATACATATGATATTTTCTCATGCTTTTGCTAACATTATAACCCTGATTCTATTGCATAACGTATGAACAGGTAAAACATTCAATCCAAAACATTTATTTACCTTGTATATTAAGAACCCCAACAAGATATCATGAGCAATTTGCAAACAAGAAACAAAACATCGACAATACTCATAGAAGTCATGCTAACACATACCTTTCTAGAAAGTACAGCAATAATTTCCAATCTCTCGTGCCATGATGGAAAGTCACAGAATAGAAGACGATCTAACCTACCAGGTCTCAACAGTGCAGCATCAAGTAAATCTGGTCTACTGCTTTCACGAAAAACAGATATTATAATAACCAATGATTAATATCCATTTTCCATTTGTTCTTACTATCACAAGAAATAGTCACCACAAACAAGGGTCAATTGTAAACTAATCGTAGCCAAATCATTATTCCAGCTTAGAAGAGAAGCTTGATAAATGAAAAATATCTCATATATCAAAATTTATTAGGAGTTATAATAAGATGCAACAGTTGAGATAATTAGTGAGCTAAAAAAGTAGGAGGATGTAAGGTGAAGGATTCATTTTGTCCGGTAATATTTGATAATTAAGCTTTGCTCTTTGTAAAAGGAAGAATCCTTTGTGAAAGGGAAAGCATTCGAGAAGTATTCTTTCTCCGTTTCTCTTTTCGATCAATAAAATCTTTCTTTGGTTCATAAAATATTGCAGTTGCAGGACTGCAAAGTTTAATTCATTCAGACTCCTATTTTATTCTATAAATGCTTGCTGAAAAGTTTATCCAAACTAATCCTAAAGCCTGTACCAGAAATTGTCTACGTAACTAATATAAATTAAGTATAAGCCAATTGAACTACAGTCTTCATTAAACTTTATATCCTTTCAGCTAGTCTTTCATCCATGGACACTATCAAAATTTTGTTTTATTTGGGACAAATGAAAACATGTATGAGAAACTAACCTTGTTGCAGCAAACACAAATACACCAGTTAAAATCTCAACACCATCTAACTCAGTCAAAAACTGAAAATTGAAACATCTGAAGTCAGATTTTATTCACGAAAGTAAAAGTTCAAAAAGCAACAAATATATACTGACTTGATTAACAACTCGATCAGTTACTCCAGTATTGTCATGCCCTCTCTTGGGGGCAATAGAATCAAATTCATCAAAAAAAAGTAGACATGGTGCTGCAGCTGCTGCTTTAGAGAAAATATCCCTAACCTGAAACCAGCATTCAACACCCAGACCTTGTATGCAAAATCAATAATTTTAATTTGAAATATTAAAATATATTATAGACAACCAAAGAAACGTCCTACGTCACCTAACAAAAGACATTCATCATCAAATGGCTCCCAGTGACAGTATAAAAAGCTAGTTAGTCAATTGAGATGTATTAACCTTCAGAAAAACCTTTCATTTTATGCAGAGAAATTGAGAAAATATAAGGATTAAAAAAGAATTAAATAAATTCAAAAGTACCATACACCAATAATAACCCAGAGAAGTTCTTATTGGTCTCTTACAGCTTGTTCAGAAGCACCAATGTACTTGTTTAACAGCTCTGGCCCTTTTACTGATATGAATCGAAGTGAAGAAGCAGCAGCAGCAGCACCAACTATGTGAGTTTTGCCACAACCAGGAGGACCATATAAAAGGACATTTGACCGTAACCTCAAAGGTGCTTGTGCAAAAATTTTTGGAAACTTTGATGGCAGCTCTATCATCTGAAATAATTTAACCAACAACGTAAAATCATTGAAATGTCAGAGTATAGAGTAAACATACAACAAAAGAGAAAAATAATTGTTATTAGGCTGCCTTATTGTTAGTCCTCTATCAACTAGAGATACGACTTACATTAGTTTTCTAAGCTTAGGAAGGCCTCACCTTAATAACTAGTTTTGCGGGATTAAATATGTCCTCCACTTGACTTACGCAAGTATTTTACAAATATAACAATACTACCTCTGGACTTAAATATAAACAAATTAGCTAATTTTACACTGATTAAGAATGCCAGCTATGTTCATTAAATGTTGTTCTTAATTTCAACAAATAAAGTACATTTTCAACATTATCCTTAGTCATATTTATTGAGATGATGCCCCGATTTAAACATAAGGGTATTTTTGAGATAATAACATTAAATAAGGTTGAATTCATTGGAATTTTCTTATATCTAAGTCCCATAAACATGACCATATATTTGTTTATATTTGAATCCAAAGGGAGTAAGTGAAAAACACATGATACATAAAATCTAGTGACAGAACAAGATTCTAACATTTCACTAAGTCAGACCTCCTTAATAGCATTTCGAATGTCAACAAGACCACCCACATCATCCCATCCAGAACGGCCATCATCAGAAGCTGATTTTGTAATATCACGCATTGCAACTGGAAGAAAATCAAGCATTGCCTGAGAGAAATCCTCCCTTAGTATAGCTGGACTCTCATGCACATCAATGGAAGCATTAGATGGCAGAAAACGGCGAACAGCAGAATGAACAGTTCTGTCAACTAATATTTCCTGGAAGCAAGGAAGATATTAAATATTTGCATACTTGCAGCTCATACATAGTAATCAACAGTTCATGAATTAATAATACTCAGATTGAAAACCAAACTTCTACATAAGCAAGTGTTGTTCATCAAATGTAAATGATGCCCCTTAGATAATATTAATAATAATAATAACCATTAAATATTGTAGGAACACAAACATCTTTTTATGTTTTTCAAGCTATGATAAAGTAATCTTAAATTTTCTTATCTCTAATCTAGATCATATGCTAATGAAATTTGTGCAGGAATATTTCAATGAATGTTTCATGAACAAATGCACGAACACCTGCCTTTCTTCCTCTACCACTGATAAAAGGGCTTACACCATGACAATTTAATGAAAAGAAAATATAACACCCTAACTCAAAAAAGGGCTTCCGTAAATCCCACAAACTGTGCCGTTTTTCTATTCTTGTTTGTCTTAAAAAAACAAACTCGTTAATGATATAAAGCATGAAATCTGCAGCTGAATGAATATCTATACCATAAATGCATAGACTTCCTATTTTCCTTCTCTCTAAATTTCTCTACTCATGCAGCACATAAAAAACAGAACCACATTCTAAAACATTAACAAAACTGACATTTAGTAATTTTTACACCAGTGAAGCCAAATAAATAACTTCCTACATGATAAATCTAAAAGAAGTAGAATACCAAATCATAACCATCATAACCATCACATTTTACAGCCACGTCAAGCAGGATCTCATCATCGCACTGCAAGTGACGCCTCTGTATTTCATGCTTCAACATAGCCCTGCGCTCAGAGGCTGCAGGAGCAGGAAGCTTTATGTGAAAGTCAAACCTTCCTAATAAAAAGTGAATCAAGAAATCAGCTGCCTGAAGATGAGAAACAAAATGGATATAAAAAATGAAAGATAATGGTCAATATTCTGTTCAAATTTACTATAATCTGACACACATATTACATTCAAAAATATCAAACCTGAAGAGCTTAAAGATTGTGGTATCTTTTCTAGTGATTGTGCAGAAGCTATGAAGGCTATTGGTCCGAATCCACATGATTTTTGCCTCTTCTCCTGTTCAGTGTGCAACAGGCAATAGATTCAAAATGGCATTCAAGAAAGAAAAGTGTGTGCTAAATTGATTTAGCAACAAAGAGAAGACTCAATCTTTTGTGATTAGTATGTGCTTCAGAAAGACTGTTTATTTCTACCAGGTGTAGAACAACTCTAACTTTTATCTAGAGTGTCTTGATGAGGAAAATATTTGTATTTAGTAAAGTATGTACACTTTTAGAAACAATTTTGTAGGAAGTACGGACAAAATAAGAGGGCAGTACAAAAAGAAATGCGATGACATACGGTTGTAAATAATAAATATCTTCATAAATATTTAGAAGATCCCAAATTGATTGCCTTTTTTCCTTTAGGGACTATTGTTCATGTTAGAAAAGAAAATTCCAGTTGAGGAGAAAGTTTGGCAAATTTATTATAGAAGGAAGTTCAAAAATAGAATGTTTATAAATAGACTTTCTGTTTGTTTTAGTGGGATAATCATGGTCTAATAGTTCGTGGTGGCTGGGGTATCCAGTAGGAAAGGGGACAGACAACTCCTTTGAGTAATCTGTTTTGCTTCATTTAGTCCAGTAATACATTAAGGGGTGACCCTTTTTCTGTAGTTTTTCTTTTCTTCCTGAAAATCCAACAGTTAGTCTATAACAGGAAGACAGAATCATGTGAATTGTGTGGCAAAGATTAAAAAGTCACCATTCCGCTTCAAATTCTACTCCCAAAGGTAACAAGTAATGGTAGAGAGAAAGCAAAAATGAATCCACAAAGCAAAGCTAGGAAATCTTGTTGCTCATTCCAAATATAGCTAAACCTGACACGGATACCAAAAACATAATTATGCACCTACCTCGTAGATGGTATATAAGGATGGCAAAAATACTCGTGCCCGCGGGTATCCACGAATATAATCTGCGACGGGTGGTTAGTACGCGTGGGTATTTATTACCCGCAGGTAACGGATAACAGGTATTTTAATATCCGCTTATAAACGAGTCGAGTAGGGGTATCATACTACCCGTACCTGCAGGTACTCATTATCTACAAAAAACTAAAATTATAATTTAATTTATATTTTATTAAGTTAAATTTAATTAAAATTAAAATTTAATTTATATTATATTTTATAATTTTATAATTTTATTTAAAAAATTTATAAAATATATATTTTTGTTAAATATTTGTGGGTATGCGGGTTATCCACGGGTATCCGCAGGTTTCAAAAACATACGCGAGTATTTTTTTAAGCCGATAAACGGACGGGTAGCGGGTGAATTTTTTTTCTTTGTGGGTCGAGGTACGGGAGGCACTATCCGTGTCCAGCCCGACCTGTTGCCATCCCTAATTGTATAGTCACTTGCTGCATGAGTGCAACAAAACAGGAAAATATGGTCTAAATATCAAAGGGTCGTTGGTTTGAAAGATATTGAGAAAAGAGAAACTGAGAAGGCATACCATGAATTTTGTGTTTAGACCACAATGTAACTACTAAATTCATAGAAGAGAGCGTAATTACAGAATATTCAATTATCCTATTATAAATTGTTGACATATTTTAGGAAGTTTTAAATTTTATTCTATCAAGAAATTTTAGGAAGTTTCAGATTTTTATCCCTATTGGTTTTAATTATGTATATTAGTTGTAGAATTGTCAAAGTGGGTTAGAATCTGTGGGCCAACCCGGCCCACCATGGGTTCAGACCGGGTTGGGTTGAAATTCTTTTACAAATTTCAGTACGGGATTAATTTTTGACCCGCCCCACCAAGAATCCGACTCGGGTTGAACCCATGGTGAGCCGGGTTGACTCACCAACCTACCTGCAGATAAAGGGTCACATAATTTTTTTGTATTTGGGTTGGGTTGGCAAATGCAAACATAATATTTTTTGTTATTTTAGTTTATATTTAGTATTTTTGGGACGAAAGAAAAAAAATTGTATTTTTCTTAATTAAGTGAGCCAGTTAGCCAACCCGTTTAACCCACCAACCCGTGGTGGGCCGGACCGGGTTCGAATTTTTTTGGCTCACTAATAAATGAGCCAGGTTGGGTTAGCTCATTAAGTGGCCAACCCATAGTGGGTCGGGTAACCCATTTTGACAGCTCTAATTGGTTGTATCTTGGCTTCATTACTAGAATATCAATCCCACAATATCAGGGATTTGTTTCCTAAACTATCCAATCAATGTGTGTGTGTGTATATATATATATATGTGTGTGTGTGTGTGTGTGTATATGTATATATGTCAAAGATGTTCGTAATGAGACTAAATAAGAAATTATTTTCTTCTATTTTTTGTATAAACTAGTAACATAAGCATATTGTTGGAGATCCCACACCAAGTATAGTTAAGGCCAAATTATACAATATAAATAAATACAAACTTCACCTTACAAATCAGTTATGCGAAATCGAGTTAGGCTCAAAGTCTACTGTGTAAGATAGTATCAAAGTCTATTGGAGTGAAGTCTATTGGTTTTGTCATGCCACCTACTATTGGACCACTCTCCAATATCTAGTCTCACACTAGAGATGTCCAATCCTCGATGTTAAGGGGTGTATGGAAATTCAACATCAACTAATTGCCCTTTTAATTTACTATTTGCAGCCCAATAGACACAATCTCGAGATATTGTTCTCACCTTCACTTGAAATAAGGTTAGCTTGCAAGATCAAATATCAAGTCAGACAATTGACCTCGAATGTGAGTTACATGGCCTTTACTATCCATATCCACAATTGTGAATATGTGCATCAATGGTTTGTCCAATGATTTAAGCCATGAATGAAGAGATGAGTGCCTTAGAAAAGAACCAAACATGGGAAATTGATAGAACACTAGATAAAAATTCAGTGGGATGCAAATGGGTTTTTAGTCTAAAGTATAAATTTGATGGCACATTAGACCGTTACAAAGCAAGGTTAGTTGCCAAAGGATATACTCAGACTGATGGTGTTGATTATTAGGAAACATTTGCTCCGGTGATAAAGATGAATACGGTTAGAATCATTCTCTCATTGGCAACTTATTTTGGTTTGGAATTGCAACAATTTGACGTGAAAAATGCTTTCATGCATGGAAATATAGAGGAAGAAATATACATGGAAATTCCTCCAGGTTTTAGATCTACTAAAGGAGGGAATAAAGTGTGCAGGTTGAAGAAAGCTTTGTATGGGCTTAAGCAATCCCCTCGTGCTTGGTTTGGTAGACTCACTCAAGCTATGATCTCTATGGGGTATCGACAGAGTCAAAGTGACCATACCCTGTTCATCAAACATTCCCAAGAAGGTAAACTTACACTACTCTTGGTCTATGTTGATGATATGATTGTTGCAGGAGATGATGAACATGAGAAACAAATCTTGAAAGAAAAGCTTGCTGCCCAATTTGA
>Ga0209589_1002315_pt1 | contig 32883 bp, 31 predicted proteins | sample CowpeawhiteBW_FD_187525 | JGI IMG/M metagenome (GOLD analysis project Ga0209589, IMG submission 187525) | Root nodule microbial communities of legume samples collected from California USA - Cow pea white BW (SPAdes) (version 2) | ecosystem: Host-associated > Plants > Roots > Nodule | place: USA...
AGCAATTTCCAAAAAAAAAAAAAAAAGCTTAGACAGAGAGAGAAAAATACCTGGATCACATTGCTGAAAGAAGTCTTTGTACTCTGCGGAAGAAAAAACGTTATGAAGAGGAAGAAGAGCGTTATTAAGAATTAAGAATGAAATTGAAGGGTACCAGTGGTGAGGGCCTTAACAATGGCAGTTCTGCGGCCCTTGAAATCTAGGAAGACTTCTTCGACGGAAGGGTGAGTCGACGGAGCTCTTCCGGCTGCCTCCATGCGGTGGAGAGACTGTGTTCTGTTAAACGAAAAGATGGAGGGAAGGGGAAACAAACAAAGATGCCAACTCAAAACAAATTCAATATATGTTGAGATAATTCCAATTTATAAAACCCTATCAAAGTTTTTGGAAATATGGCTAGAGAGAGAGGTAAATTGCGTTTTTTAAATTTCACCGAACTCTTTGGTTTTTATCTCAAAACCATGGAGGGGAAAACTGTGTTTTAAAATTTTACTTATTTTTTAAATATATTTATTTTTACTTTTTCAAATAATATAAATATATTTAATTTATGTTATAAAAACCGCAACGGCGGATTTTTTGTTTTTATGGATAACTTTTTTTATGAAATTATCAAAATAATTTTCTTATAAAATTATGTATGAACTAGAGTATGTTTCTTTTTAATTGTCAAAAGTCTCATCCTTTTCTCTTCCATTGATTAATGGCGATTAAAAATAAATCAAACTTATCTATAACATCATTCATTTAATCATATAATAAATAAATATTGATTTTTATTTTCAGAGAAAAATGGTGAAGTGAGAGGAAGAGGAAAATATGGTAAGACACTTGGAAAATAATAAAAAAAAAATGTTAGGGAAGTGAAGATTATTATTTTATTCAGTTTTCAATAAACGACTTAAAATATAAAAAAGGAATACAAGGGCCACAAAAGATAAAAACTGAAGAGTATATTACGCAATGGAATTCGGAAGTATACTTATATTTTAAAAAAACAATTACAGATATACTTCTTCAAATTTTACTTACATAAATAAATATATATTCATTTATTACTAACTGTTCAAGATTTAGTACTGGAAATTCTAACTCATAAAAGGACATATATTTATCTTGAACATATATAGAAAAACTTTTATTTAGGTAATTAAAAAAATATTTAAGAAAAAAAAAACCAAACACAAGCACCTGTATATATACAAATTTTAATTAAAAATCTATCCAAGGCGTTCATCTTTCAAGAATTAATTTACAATTTGAATAGTTACTCACAACAAGATTGTAATAAATCATAATAAATGATAATTCTATAAAATTTTAACAAAATCATGGAGTATTTAGCCCAGTTTATTTTGTTCAAAGTTTTTATCCTATTTTGTACTTTTCATTAATGGAAAAGTGAAACAACAAATGAAATGTCTATTTTATGTGAACTAAATTCTAAATATTTTCCAGTAAGAAAGGATAATAATAGCTTCTTCTTCTTCTCCATTGCAATTGAAGAGACTATTGTTCTTGGAACTGGAGCAGTTGTATTCCTGTAGGGGTGACTCCACCACAGCACTCAATTATTAATCGTTGAAAAGTTTGAATATCTTCTCGAGTTGTTTTCCTCACCACTGGATCCGGTGAATCCAAACTTTTCTTCAGTACTTCCACTCTCTTCGCCAAGCTTGTCACCTATATATATATGTTTTCATCAAGTCATGTTCATCACAGAATCTAAATAATGAATTGCAATGCATTGCATTGCATGCATTGTACCTTCCTTTGGGGCCAGTAAGATATTCTTTCCCTGCGGCAAATTGTTTTTATCACAGATACTGATACGCCTATTTCTGCAGCAGCATCCTTAATGGTTAAATGGAACACACCCCTCAGATCATTCAGTGTCATCGTTTTTATTCTCTTTATCTGTGTCCCAAACCTTCATTAGAGCCATGCAAGTGCAACACTAGTTTTAGAAAAACAAAAATCATGTATAACCTGAAATTGGCGATTGGGTTTAAAAGCTGAAGAAGCTCTTTTACTCTCAGGCTTGGGCTCGGGCTCGGGCTCGGGCTCCGGCTCCAACTCGGGCTCGGCCTCATTTTCTGTATACAAGTAACGACTAAAAACTCAGCATTTGTGGAACGACATAACTGGTTGAAGAGAAAAAGTGACAACCAAAAGGGACAATGACCAACGTGGGATTGTGTTTTCGTCTTCGTCTATGAAAACGCCAACCGTTTCCAGACCAGTGCAGAGGGCTTCGTAATAAGTAGACAACGGATCTTGTAGAGCAATGTATCCTAATTTATTCTTCTGTGCGCAGTATTCTACCAGGTAACTCTTAATCTCTGCTGTGCTATTGTGGGAGAAACTGATATATGATAAATTTAAATGGTGTTTAATAAATTCAGAGAAGAGTGTTGAATATTGCGAAGCATACATACACTAGAACATAAAATAACAATGAAGCTTTGTTTTTTAAGGTTTTAGAACGTACTCAATCCTGCGATAAGCGTCGCATGAAAGGCCATCCTGTGTGAAATTCTGGCAGTGGACTATTGCATGGTTAATCACCCCGATCTCTCCATGAATCTCGAACGTCTCACAATCAGAACCTGCGAGATATGTTTTAAATTTAAAGAACATGGATAAAGGAAAGAATTAAACCCGGAACGTGAGATTAATCACAACTTAATTACCGTTGGTGTAAATCAATTGTCTAAGAACTTGACAGCAAGTGCAGAACATTGGTTTTGGTACAGGAGGACAAAATCGAAGTTCGTTTAAATTTACGTCTGCACTCACATTTTGTCCGTTGGGAAAAGTATTATCGCCATACACGGGATGATGATCTTCAATCATTGGATCCGTGAAAGGAATTTTACGCTTCCTCGTCGACCAACTGCCATGTTCAACAGCAACAGGAACATTTCGTTGTCGGGGCACCAAGTTGGGTTGGTCATTGACTATATAGACCAGTGCGGGATCTGGTTCGATATAGTTATAGATGAGTGGATTGTGAAATGAGTCGGTGGAGTTATCCCAATTGCTATCCATGGATGCATTGGAGGCACAAAAAACACTTAATCACGGGTGAGGAAAATGGAGATGTGTGCAGCGGCGACGCCAAAGACAGCGCCGCCACCGGAAATATTAACTTCCGATACAATTTGTTGGTGACTGAGACAACGATGAAAAGTGTTAAAAGACAGTATATTGGTAGAATGCATGGGAATTATATAGGGACTAAGAGTTGCGAGTGGCAGTTATTGATCGTTAGGAAATTTGAAGTTCAATATTGTTATGAAAAAACTATTACGTACGAAGACACACTTTCCTCTATAACGCCGTTTCCCTTCCTCATTAGTTCGTTCCACCGTGCCTTGTTGTGTCAATTTAATCTCAGTGGAAAATATATATATATATATATATATATATATATATATATATATATATATATATATATATATATATATATGCTGTCAAAAGAATAAATGATCAAAAGTATTACAATTAGAAGTTTCTGAACTGATTATATTTAATAAAACCAAGTTTGAGAGCGGTTGCCTTTTCACACATTTTGTAGATAAATAACTATAAATACAACTAATAATAACCTTTCCATTCTTAGGATAGAAATGGGGTGAAAAAGAACAAGAAGAGATGAGAAAAAACAAATGTTATATCATTGCAATTTGCTTGATTAGAGATATAAAGAGAATTATTTTAAGAAAATATACAAAATTAACATTTAGGTATTTGTTGATTCTAGGCACAATGGTTTTGTAGATGAAATTTTGTTTATTACCTAATGTATTTTAGAGTCGACGTGTTTTATAAGATGCATATTTATTTTTATATAATTGAAATATATAATACCCATCTTTAAATATTAATTACCTTTCATTTAAATTTTACATGAATAAAATATCTAAATTATAAATGCTAGATTTCTCAATAAAAAATCAAATTAGATACATAATATTTTCTTACGTGCTCAATTTATTTGAAGATATTATTAAATTGAGTTTATAGATACGGATAAAAAATTGGTAGATTGAAAGAATAAACAGTTAAAACGTGTATAAATAAGAATTAAATTTGTTTAGATGTATCAATTCTTTTATTATTTCCAGAAAGTTCTGTGAAATCTGAAAGCGTGGGTCTCTTTTTTAAGTTGTATACTAATTTATAATATAAAAGTAAATATGAGAGATGTGTTACTTAAAAAAAATCCAGAATTTAATATTTTAACAATCATTTTATTTCATTCCGACTCTATACTACTAATTTAAATTTCAAATAAATGTTTTATTGATATGCTTATGTCTTTCTTAAATATAATAATTATAAAAATAAATTTGTTGTGTTTTGGTTTGAAAAACTTGGTATCAAATAATAATTTTTGAAAAATATAATATACAGTCAAGTGGCCTTAAATATTTTGATTAATGGCCTATCCTAGTTGAATCACTCAATCAGTAATTCAACTTTTCTGAGTTTCTATCCAAACCCAGTTACTAACCATGCCACCAACCATCACAGACTTAACCCTAAAACTGCAAAGAATGAACATTGAACTTCCAGTGCAGGATTAAATTAACACCCTCCCTGATCTGAAAATTACGTTAGTGTTCCTTTGTTGCATTAGCCTCAACTTTCCCACTTAACAGGAATCCCCTGAGAAAGCATCCCCTCAAACACTGTATCCCCCTCTTTCAATTTCCCCTTTGCACACAACACCTTCACAAAAGTGCTGAAAACGTCTTGCTTGATTACAAAGTTCTTGTTCATAATGTCATAATATGTCTTTAGTGCCATTTCTTCATCCTCGTCTTCACAATATCCCTGAAGTAAGCAGTTATACATGGTGGAGTCAAGGTTATGTCCACTCTGAAGCATGTCTGAAACAAGCTCTTCAACTGCCTGCATCCTACCCTTCACTTTACAGAGGCCACAAATCAATATGCAATATGACAAGAAGTTGGGTGAGCATCCCATCGGACTCATCTGCTTCAAAAGAAGAACTCCTTCATCAATCTTCCCCTCAGCCACAAGAACTCTAAACACTGCATTGAAGCTTGACACACTTGGCTTAACACCCCTCGTCACCATTTCTCTCAGAAGTGAGACTGCTTCTCTTGGTTTTCCAATCTTGCAATACTCATTCACAACAACCCCATAGGCTTTCACATCCGGCTTCATCCCCCGACTAACCATTTCCCTGAAATGCTTAAAGGCTTCATCAGACTTTCCCACAATACACAACCCCTTCAACAAGCTAGTGTTCGTGGCGACATTGTCTCTCAAACCATTCAACCGCATCCTACTCATCATCATCTTTGCCTCATCCACTCTTCCGCTCAAGCAAAGACCTTCAACCAAGGAATTGTAGGTAACAACATTCGGAGAACACCCTCGTTCCATCATCTGCTTCAGACACTCCACCGCCTTTTGGAATTCACCTCTCTTCGAATACCCATCAATCAAAGTGGTGAAACTCACCACATCCGGCTCACAACTCTTACTCTCCACCAATCTGTCAAAAACCCACCGCGCACCCTCCATGTCACCCTTCTTACAAAACCCGTGGATCAAAGTGTTGTAAGTAACCATGTTGGGTTCGCAGCGCATTTCGTCGAACACCTTGCGCGCACTCTCGACCATCCCCACTTTGCAAAACCCACGAATCATGGTGGTGTGAGTGTAAACATCGGGTTCCACCACAGCTTCTGCGAGAACCTGATTGTAGATGGCCTTGGCAAAATTGACACGGTTGGCCCTGACGAGGACGCCCAAGATGGCGTTGCATGAGTAGACGCAGTGTTCTCTTCCCAAGTTTTTGGCTTTGTGGAACCAATGAATGGCGCCCCTGATATCGCCGCAGTGACCGAGAGCGTTGATGAATCTGCAGATGAGGAAGTCGGAGAGTTTGTTGGAGTGGCGGAGAAGGGAGTAGGCGGTGGAGAAGAGGGAGTGGGAGAGCAAGAGGTCGGTGATGGCAGCGTAGCATAAGGGGGTGTGGGAGTAGTTCTTAGGGTTGGGGTTGGGGTTGGAGGCCCAATTGAAGAAGTGAAGAGCGTGGTGTGGGTTCTTTTGGTTCTTGATCACCTGAATCACCAAGTTCGGAGTGAGGTGAGGGGAGAATTTAGTGAGAGGTGAGAAATCTGGGATTTGGGGATTTAGGTTTTGAAGGATTGAAGTGATGGAGGTTATGAGGCAGAGATTTGGGTTTGGATTGATGGATGATGAGGAAGAAGAAGGTTTTGCTATGACTTTTCCAAATGCCAGAGCCATCTATTGCCACACTTTCCTTTCCCTCCAAACATGGCCCTTTAAATGGCTTTTTCCTTTCCAAATACATGGAGATTTCTTTTTTCTTTTTTTTTAAATTGATATTATTACGTCCACAATACTAAATAAGACACAAATAAAATGAACAAAAAATTTAAATTTTAGTTGTGCTTCCATGTAATTTAAATTTAAACTGATATTACGTCCATGTATATAATATTGAGAAGAACATTTAAATGATCTTTATAGCATATTATTAATAGTTAAAGTATCTTCAGGAATTACAAAAATTACAATTTAAACATCAAAAAAGAAAAAAACACTCACACTCACTACCACCACTACCGTGAAAAGTTATGCAAACACTATTGTTCTTCAAATTGGATCATTTCTATTCCCGTTGGGATAACTCCACCACAAATCACAACCATTTCTCGTTGGAGTCTTTGAATTTCCTGTCGAACTCTCTGTCTTGTCCCTTCATAGGGTGAATCCAATGCTTTTCTCAGCACTCTCACATCCTTCGCAAGGCTTTGCAGCTGAACACATAACCACACATCATCGTCACCATCCTCACAAAATACTGATAATTATCCAACAAAAATCAAACAACAAATCTATATATATAACCTTTCTTTGGGGCCATCTTTTTAAGTTTCCCAAGCGGCTGATTTTCTTCACCACAGAGTCGCTTACGTCCAATTTATCTGCAGCATCCCTTATAGTTAAATGGAAGAAAGGGCTCAAATCATTCATTGTCATCTTTGGTACTCTCTTTCTCTGTATAGAACAGACAAAATATCAAAACAAGTACGTTATGCAAACGCAAAACTTCTTTACAAAACAAAAACTATTACCTGAACTGCCATATTACGTTTCGGCTTAGGCTTAGTACTTGAAGCCTCTCCATTATCAGGCTCAGGAACACTCTCGGGCTCGGGCTCGGGCTCAGAATCAGACTCGAGCTCTGTGCCATTAACTAAAGAAAAGGAGAAAAGATTCAAAAACTCAGAATGTACAAATGAAGAGTGAAACTTGGTCGAAGAGAAACTTGAGAAGCAAGAGAAGAAGACCAACGTGGACTCAAGTCATCGTCTCCGTCATTATGTTCAGCCCAATCGAGTCCAGTGCAGATGGTATCATAATATGCAGACAACGGATCATCCAGAGTGACGAGCCCTAATCTTGTCTGTTCCTTGCAATATGCTATTAAGAAACTCCTTATTTGTTCTATGCTTTTGCGGCTGAAACTGGCAATAAAAAAAGGCTAATAAGTACTGATTGAAACTAAAAACTATGACTTTAATTCACAATGAAACTTTGTTTTGGATAATTAAACACATGCTCATGCTTCAATGCAAATAAATAGTTCCACCAAAGCAACACTGGGAAGTTAGAACTTGCTTTATCATTTGATAAACTTCTCTTGGAGTTTCACCACCCGGTGTCATATCCTGAACGTGGAATATCGCATGGCCAATCACCCCAAGCGATCCATGAATCTCTAGCTTTTCAAACTTGAAACCTGCGGAGTATTTAAAATTTAAAGAAAATGAAAAACTAGAACAAAAAACATGCTGGAAAAATTTAAGTATGTTTGTATAGAAACTTAATTACCATCTGTGTGAATTATTTGTCTAAGAATTTGACAGCAAGAACAAGATAGTGACTTTGTTGACGGGGGCCAATGGTCAAGTGCGACCACATTCTCCTCGTTCAGTATACCGTGCTTTAATAATGAATGTTCAGTAATGGGTTGTTTAATCTTCCTTCTCGATGGACCCTCCATTTCAATGTTAGGAACTTCTCCTCCAGTGGAAAAATTATAATTGACATGCAAGGATTGATCTTGGAACGTTGGATTCAGGATGGGAACATGAATCTGTTCAAGGCCAAAGGGATCAAAATTCTGGTTTTGGGGCAGCACATTTTGCTGTTTGGAAAGTGCATTTTGTTGTTGGGGCAATGCGTTTTGTTGAGAGGAGGATGCAATGAGTTCATCGTTGGATAGATCGAAAATTGAGATGTCCCGGTCGATCAAACTATGAAGAAACGGATCAAATGAGGCATCAATATCAATATCAAATGGTCCAGAAGGCCAAAATTGAAGTTCGTTTAAATTTACGTCTGCACTCATATTTTCTCCGTTGGAAAAAGTATTCTCTCCATGCAAGGGATGAAGATCTTCAATCATTGAATCCATGTAGCAAAATTTTCGCTTTCTCGTCGACCAACTCCCCTTTTCCAAGTTAGGAACTCCTCCTATGGTTAGATCATTATCACTATGCGTGGATACATCTTGAATAGTTAGACCAGTGAAGGAAACATGATCCTGTTCATCGACAAAAGGGTCATCTTGTTGTGTATTTCGTTGATGGGGCAGTACATTAGGTTGGTCATTGAATGTATAGACAAGTGCAGGGTCTGGTTCGATGTAGTTACCGATAAGTGGACTGAGAAATGAGTCGGAGGAGTTATTATAATTGTTATCCATGGATACACCCCGGAAACTAAAAAAAACACCCTTAATCACGGTGGAAAAAATGGAAATGTGTGTAGTAGCGGCGCCAAAAACACAGCGCCGCCACAGAAACACGATTTGTTGGTAATTGAGACAATTAATGTTTATTACAGACAATCTTAATCGAATGGGTGATTATATAGCGGCACAACTGACAGTTATTGACCGTTGGAAATTTGAAGTTGATTGTTATGAAAAACTATTACCAAGAGACTTTCCTCTTTAACGTTGTTACCCTTTATCATTAGTTGGTTCTACCATAATGGTGAGAAATGAAGATCTGTGTTTACATCTCAGTTACCATGATTTCAATTCGTCAAATTTTTTATCAATTCTCACAATTTTTTCTTTAATTTTCTTTATTTACCATCTTTTTCTTAATACAAAAAATCACACTCACTCTTCAAAATTCATCCAAAAAACAAAACACAAGCCTAATGTTTTTTTTTTTTGTTATATCGTTTTTCTTCTTTTATCTTCAATAGAAAACTATAAAAACTTTAAAAATATTAAATACTTTATATACTTTTATTTAAAGATTTTATTCTTTAAAATTTTGAAATACTTTTATTGCTGTTTGTTTCATTTTGGAAATATTTAAAAACATTTGAAAATAAAGAAAAATTAAAGATTTATTTAAATATTTTACATACTTTTATTTAAAGAAAATTTAAATATAAAACATAATAATGAAATTGATAAATAAATATAGAATAATAAAGGAGAACATATAAAAAAGCTTAAAGTGTTATATTCTTAAAACGCCATAATATTGTCATATACTAATATACAATGGAAGCCAATTTTCATTATTACTTTTTATATATAACAGTTATTATAACTTTATTCTTACTATAATAATGTTCTGATAATTATTTTTTATAGAAACAAACACGTACCATTTATATTTAAAAGTGTCAATCCCTTCCGTGACGCCCAGTAGAAGTGTAGCTGCTATTTAAAAGTGGCCTAACTTGTTCTTGCTATTCCTAGTTATTTTATTTTTTAAAAATCCATACCCTTATTTTATTACACTTTTTTTAATTAAATTATTAGTTTACGTTTACATTATTTAACTTCTTTTTTTTATCTTTCTAAAACCAAAAGTTAATTCATGAAGTTAAGAACGGGAAGGTGAAATTTGATGTGTTTTTTCGATCCCGTTGATTTGATAGGTTCCGTCTCCCACATCCCATGAGCGGACCTGAAATCAAAGTGAAGGGTTTTTTGGACTTTCAAAATCAGAAATGAAAGCATTCGGAATATCACCATCACTGCTTAGCTTCAAATCTTTCACTTTCCACCACTCATCCTCTTCCAACCTCTTTTTCCCCCTCTCTTTCATTATCCCCTCTCTCTCCCCCTCCCATCTCCGCCACCGCTCAATCCACCGCCACTCTCCAATCATGGCCGCCGCTTCATCCAACTCCGAACGCGCCCGGGCCCCACCCGCCATTCCCATGCCCTCTCCGCCTCCGTCCAAGGCAACTTCTCTCTCTTCCTCTCTCCCTCTCTTTCACTATTTGTTCCCGCTCACTCATTTCACGCGCTTTGTTCTATTTCAGTTCAAAATTGGCCTCTGTCAACTCTCCGTCACTCCCGACAAAGACAGGAACATCGCCCACGCGCGCACCGCCATTCAGGACGCTGCATCCAAGGGTGCTCAGCTTGTTCTTTTGCCTGTATGTTCCCTTTTCTTTTCCCCCTCTTTTTACTTCCTCTTCTGATTATTATCAAGCGTTTTACTGAATTTAAGTTTTGAACAACTTCGATAAACTTTCACATGTTCATGTTTCTGAGCAAGCTTTTGGGATTGAGTTAGGTTTTACGTCCCAATTCTAAGAATGAATGCGGTCTTGTTTTGTCAGGAAATTTGGAACAGTCCCTATTCCAATGACAGTTTCCCTGTCTACGCTGAGGATATTGACGCCGGTGCCGATGCTTCTCCTTCCACCGCCATGCTCTCTGAACTCTCTCGTCTCCTGAAAATCACCATCGTCGGTGGTTCCATTCCAGAGCGTTCTGGAGATCGCTTGTACAATACTTGTTGCGTTTTCGACACCGATGGAAAGCTGCTCGCCAAGCACCGCAAGGTATCGCTCCTCCTAATAATACTTCGTTATTTTGAACATTGAGTTTTGTAATTGAATGTAATTTCGGGAGGTGAATAATTCGTGAATGGGTTTTTGAATGTGCTTTGTTGTTGTGTAATTTCGGACATGCTGCCTATGCTGCAGATACATCTTTTTGATATTGACATCCCCGGGGAGATTACATTTATCGAGTCAAAAACTCTTACTGCTGGAGAGACACCGACGATTGTTGACACAGGTTTAATATGTTACTCATCACACGGTCTTACTCATTCTCTGTTTCAGTTCTGTTGCGATTTTATATTTTGGCATTACGTTTGGTGTCATGTAAGAGAAGTGCATATTTAAAATTCAAAGTACCGAGCTAGTAATGATAATATAGGCAGGCTGCAAAATAAAGTAAATGAAAGTTGTTATGGTTTTTGACTTGGATAAACCTCTAAAGTTATTATGGTTGTGAACTTGCTTAAGGAAATGCAGTTTTATACTCTGGTATTATGTTTACTTGTCCATGACATCTTGAACACACATGCTACTCTACCTTATCTTTTTGCACAATCAACCATTGTATGTCTCTATGAAGGAATTTTTGTGAATTATATCACTTGTTCAGGCTAAATGCTTTTACGTAATTATGTATTTGTGGCTTCTCGTGTGTGAGTATTTGTGTATGTAAGATATGAAAGAGAAAACAGTCATAAAGAAGTCAGGAAGTTAGTTCAGAAGGAGAGGTTAATGTTTAGTTGTGCTTTTAACTAGTTATGTTTGTGATGTAGTCTTTAATCAAAAGATACTGAAGATAGAAGAAAACACCTTGAGAAGGCTTACCATCCAATCCTTATTTTATATAACATGTGTTTGACTACCGTGTCAAAGGAGTAATTTAATATTTTTTGTTTCAGACTATTTTTTCTTGCCGTAAAAATTTCTCTGTTTGAGCAAACAAATTGAAATTGTGAGTTGATTCATTCAGAGGTTGGACGCATTGGCATAGGCATCTGTTATGACATTCGGTTTCCAGAACTAGCAATGATATATGCTGCTAGAGGTTTGTCTTTCCCATATTTCATATGTTTTGAAACAATTACACTCTCTAGTTTTGATTGGTTGCCTATGATTTGAGTTCTCCAAATTATTTTTATCCATGCCTCCTAAGTGCTATTAGCGTCATATGGTACCAATTTTTACTTTTTGGGATGGATACAAGGTGAGATTGGTTCACATGCATTAGGCAACACTGCCTGTGTATTTCTTATTTCAGGAATATACTAAAAGAAATTTCAAATCCATAGTTCTTGGTATGATGTTTCATTCCCTTTATTATGTTATCTGTTAATTATTCCTCTTTTTTTTTTTTTTGTATACTCTTTCAAGGATCAATTGAGATAAATTTTCAATTTGTGTTGATTTGAAAACAAATAAGCACAACTATTGTTATTATTTTATTGTGCCAAGCTTTGGCAAACTTACAGTATCAGTTGGCTTTTGACTTCAGGTGCTCACTTACTCTGCTATCCTGGGGCATTTAACATGACAACTGGACCATTACATTGGGAGTTATTGCAGAGGGCAAGGTAGTAATGGATACAATTAAGTGAAACATTTAGTAACCTGGAACACATGTTGTAGTTGTGTTTTGGTTAAAATTTATAACCCTATCTAGTCTTGTAAGTTTCCATTAATTTGTTCTTGTAACCTAATATATTTTTTATCTTTACCCATATGACAATATTTGAAAGTGTTACCTTTTTTATTTTTATTCAATTTTAGTGTTTGAAAATTGTAAACCACATGCTTTTTGTCTCAAGTTAGGAACTGAAGCCGCATTATTTTTTGTTAAATCTAGGTCTAATCATAAACAAAATGTAACTAGGGACTAAAATTGTAAAACGTCAACTCAAATATGGAGAACTTATTGAAGCCAATAACGTGTTACTGTCTGTAAACAAACTCAATAAACTTGAAAGTTAACTGGGTTTTTGCACTAATTACATCAACTAAATTGGACGACAGTTTTCTGAGTATTATTTATAATTTGTAATAGGCATTTGTAGACAAATTTTATCTTGTTTGTAGAAAACAAGAAACTGCTGATTATAATTGAAGTTAAAACATATATTTGGGTTACCTTTGTTCTTGTTCTACTTTCATTTTTTCTTTTGACTATTCCTTATCTTAGGCATGGAAAACCATTTTTTATTTTAACTTCTCTAAACTACTTATGATTAAGCAGTAATGACTAGTTAAAATTCCATTGCTAATCTATTCTTTGTTTCTTCTCATGCAGGGCTACAGATAATCAGGTAATGCTCCCTTATTTTTTCGAACTTATGTGGGGTTTTAATGTATGAATACTAATATTTTATTTTAAAAGTATATGAAATCCGAAATCATCTAGTTGTTTCCATTTATGTATTTAGTTTAGCTTTTGATGGATCAACCGAACAGTAGGCTTGAAAAAGTAGCTTTGAATTGAGAGAGATGTGCGCGTTTTAAATAAGAAATCAAACTCCCCACCCCCACAAGGAGTTTGCTGTAAATGTGATGAATTGAAAGCGTATGCTACCTTCTATAAAGCACTGACTCCAAAAGCAGTCATAATTGACATGGACACCGGGACACAACTGTCCAAAATATAGGACATCGTGACACTGCTTAGGCTTAGTAGTTGTGTCGTCCAAAATATAAACAGTTTCCATTTAATAACATCCTTCACAATAGAATTTCAAATTAGAAACGTGCATCTTATTAGTTAAAATAATTAGGTAAGTCTTACTGAAAGAAGCCTAAAGAAGTGTGTCGTGCATTATTTGTCATAAGTTGCTCTCTTTTAAATTTTTTATAGTAGTGTACAGAAAGTGTTCAGCTAAAACTAGGTGTCGGCTTTTTTTTAACTCATGTTCAAGTCGTGTGGGAGTGTGGGAGAGATGTTCAAGATGTGTCAAATAGGTGTAAGAGCCGAAAAAAATCTCTGAACTGTGAAACTGAAAAGTACCAGACACGTTCCAGAGGCGTGTCTGACAAGTATATTGTCCAAAAAAGTGTTGAACGTGATGACATGCTATTCCACAGTGCTGTCAGTGCTTCCTAAGCTACCTGCTTCAGTGTTTTTTCCCTTGTCCAACAAGGTGTTATCTCAACAATATTTTTACGCATTATCCACCGGCGAACAATGTATTTTAGGAAAGCACCACAATTCCTACACGTCTCAGTATTTTACAGTTGAACTTGGATAGCTGGGAATGTGTTAGCGAGCTGCCTATGAAGAAGGTTTATAGCAGGAAGAGGAAGTGTGGTTACAAACAGAATTTTAGAGTCGTGAGGATTTATGAATAGCATTAGCCTTGTAATAGGCAATTAACTGTAATATAGGGCGGGAGTACATAGGGAAGAGATAAAGTTAGTAACTATCCAGTAGACAGTATATTTATTAGGTTGCTGAAATAAATAGGAGAAGGGTGGAGTTAGTCGCTTTACTGGTATTTGAAATTTTGAATCAAAATTATAGTGGTAATTTTTCCTATTCATTTCAGTTCGTGTATATACACTACAGAGCTATATAGTGGTAATTGATTTCAATAAATTTTCCTTTTTTGCTTATTATTTCTGATCCATTTCTATTAGATTTATGCAGTTGAGTGTGTGATTAAAGCAGGGTATAGTTAGGGATTTATCTATGTTTCTGACCATAGTAGTCATTGTTTGAATTGTAAATTTTAAGCTCTGAGGAGAGTAACTGATGCTTAACTTTATGAAATTCTTTACTGACAGTTATATGTGGCTACCTGTTCGCCTGCTCGGGAGACAGGATCTGGTTATGTGGCCTGGGGCCACTCTACTCTTGTAGGGCCAGTAAGTAGATCCTTTACAGAGAGCTTTCTTTGAGTAGAGCCAGTGAATGCTCTGATTTTGGAAATCAGTATTATATTTTGAGTTTTAATAACAAAAATAGAAAGGGAAAATGTCTTCAATTGTCTCTACTTACTGCGGAATATATCACTCTGGCAGTTTGGAGAAGTTTTGGCTACTACAGAACACGAGGAGGCTATCATCATTGCAGAAATTGATTATTCAATAACGGAGCAGAGAAGGTTTTCTTTTATTCTCACTAAAATTGTGCACGTGAATAGTTTTTAATTACCTGTCATAAATATTCATACGAATTGTTTTCATTAAATTATTCAGGAAAAATCTCCCTATAACTACGCAAAGACGAGGTGATCTTTACCAGTTGGTGGATTTTCAGAGGCTGAATTCGCAGTGAATGGAAGCAGTGCCATTGTAATTTAGACATCTGGATTACCTTGTATGAGGGATTCGCTTGCTAATGTGGAATCCGAACCTGAAGGGAAGAAAGAAATAAAGTAATTTATGCGTTCTCCAATAACTTGTGTTGTTGTTAGTACTATCATTCTACTAACATCTCTCATTTTTGGGTTCAAATGTTTAGATTGTGTGATGTCTGTATGATAATAGGTGGCTCCAGATTTATATCTATGTAATGCAGATCAGGCTGTGGATTGGTTATAGCCGTTGCCCTGTTATAAAAAATCAGTGGATTTAAGTTTCTAAGAAAATTCTGTGAAGTGTCTCTTTTAAGTAGAACACGACCAATTTTAATCGTTACAGTCCTTCATCTGACATCGGAGTTCTCACATTAATGATTATTCATTATACATTCATATATGGTCAAGATAAGTTGTCAATCATTTTTTCTAAAACCTTTAGTTACGGGTGGAAAATAAATTTGTATTTATAGGAATTTTTGGAGTTACTTCTGATGTTGAAGGGGTTGAGTATCTATTGGTCTTATTTTTAAAAGCCATGAACCATCGATAACATTTAAGAAATATATTCTTCAGCAATTGGAGCATCATTTTCAGTTTTAAATTTCATTCCTCCCTCAAAAATATAGAAGAAAAAAAATTGTCATGCTCATTTCTAAGGTGGATGTGTATTAGAAATTGGAAATTTATGGGGTTACCAAACGGGTGGTATTGGAAATTTAAATTTTGTTTTCACATCTGAATTGATATGGAAACATTAATGGTAGCCTATGGAAGCAATATGGAAAGTTTGTTTTCCACATAGAAAATTGTCACAATAAAAACAATTAAACGTTTTATTTAAACTGCTTACACGTAATAAAATCGTCACCATTAAAAGAATCGTATAATGTAATAAAAAAAATATTATTAAACCATTTGTTTTTTTACACATATCTTAGTTTTGGAAAAGTTGATGATACCCTAACGTGGGAGCGCAATTTGGCATAAGAAGAATTAAAATTATTTATTACATTGGTTGAATTTTATGAAAAATTACCAATCTTTTTCTTACAGAATTATAGGAAAAAAAAGCATATTAGTTATTTTATGTAAATGGTTGAATGTTAAGTATATGATTGAGTTAAAAATAAGAGAAGAAGTTTAGAAAGTTTTATTATGTTAAAAAGGCACATAGTTAGAGTAGAGGCATGCCAACGATCATTAAAAGACCAATTTTACAGACTCTTCTTCCTCTTTAAAGATCCCTCATCCCCACCATTAAAGCCTCTCTCTCTCTCATCCACCTGTTTTTCTTTTTTACTTTCTTTTTCTGTCATTTCCATTTTCTTTAGGAGCACCACCTTTCATCCTTGGTTTTCAAATTTCATTATTTCAAACACAATAACAACAAAAGAGGAAATAAATATTATAATTATTATATGAGATAATTTTTTACCTTTTAAAAATGTCTGAATACGGCATTAAACAAATTAATGGTTTCATTTCACCCCTTTTTCCCAAAACGACGGATACGTAGGTTATACAACTTCACAACTTGTATTTGTCATAATAAAGTATTTACTTAATATATACAGCGTTGAAAGGAAATGATAATTATAATATTAGCATAAGCAAAAGGGGTCCATAATCCCAACCCATCCAATTTGGAAAATTTTAATAGGTAAATCGTTTTTGTGATGGCAAAAGCAAAAACAAAATCTCAATAACATCATTTTCCAATAATACCAAGCCTCATTCCATGATATCACAAAATCCACGAATTAAACAAATTTGCAATGTTTCCTTAATTTCATCCACTTACTGCTCAATATTTAACTTGTTAATTCATCTACCAATCATTATAATTATTCTACATTATGTACCAACCATAAATAACAAACCATCTTGATGCATATCCATCCCTTCTCAACTATAGTCCAAATTACAAATACATAATTTATTCACACCATTCAATCTCACCTCTAAATAGCTCCCCTAATTGACCAAATTATGGAGAATAATTTTTTATTTTAGGAGGTTAGACCTTGTTACCAACCCTAAATCAATAATGCCCTTGCCAGCTCAATTCTAATTCCTTTTAAATTTACCCACCACATGAAACAATCTATTTATCTTTCTTTTTTTTGACTCAATTTAAATTAAAACCCAAACTAACAAACTATAAAATTAAACTCACCCCACCCTCAATAGTTAAATGGAATTTAATAATCATTATATTTGTCCACATTCAAAAATATAAAGGAAAAGCCTCACGCACGGGCTAAACTGATAGGTAATCATAAAAAATTATAAATTCCAAAAAATTTCCCATTTTTCACACGTGGGCCCTCGCTTTCCCGGTCGCACCGTTATATTCAACACTTCACCGCACCGGCGACTCTCCCAGACTTCATCAACGGCTACAAATTCGAATTTGTGGCCCATCATCAGAACAAAAAAAAAGTTACCAAAAAAAAAACAGAGTAAAATGACACGTCAGCGATTGCCAACCTGGCAGAGTGGCGCCCATGGGAAGGAGGGTGGAGACGCACGCGCGTGATGAGATGAGAGCTTTATAAAGTGTGTGTGTCTCTCACACTGTTCCCTTCTCCTTCGTATCCATGTTCATATTCATATTCACATATTCATGTCACTCTGCTCTCATTGCTCTTTTCTTTTCTCTTTCTCCAGACAAGGAATCAATTACCCTGTTCACGTTTTCTCACAAACGCAAAAAAGCCTACAAACCAAGCAAATCATCATCTTTTTCACCTTCCCTCAATCATGCCCCTGTCATAGCTTAACACAACACAACACAACTCAACTCTCATCATCATCATCATTCTACACCACCTAGCTTCCATGGCAGCTTTTCAACCTTCCCACACCTAAAACAAAACCCAAACACCTACCCCACCATACTTTACTCCCTGTTCCTCACTCTCCCATCTCATCATCATTCCCTTTCGCCCGTGCTGTTCCAATTTAATTGCGCACCCAACATGTACGCCCTCGACATTTCACACACCAACGCTAAAAAAAACCCCTCCTTCTCCTCCTCTCTTCTCGACACCATCTACCGCTCCATCGACCGAGGAGACACCACCGCCAACGACATGAAACTCCGCACCCAGACAATGATCAAGAAACAGAGCAGAATCCTCGTCCATGAAGAGTTAACCGCGTCGACCATTCCCCGTTCTTGTTTAGTGCAAAAATGGAAGGGAAGCGACAAAACGGTGAAAGCGCAGATGGAGGAGAGAAAACCAATATCGCGTTTGCATGATCACGATCACGACCGGGAGGTGATGTTCTTCAGTTCTACTTCGAGTTGCTCGGATTCAAGCTCTGGATTGCTGTCCTCCTCCGACACTGAATCCCTGTACGGATCGAGGTCGCGAGTTTCGTGTTTTGCTCCTTCGAGACCGAAGCCATTGATGACGTCCGCGAGCAATGAAGAGCGTCTGATAAAGTCAAAATCGAGGGCGTTGAAGATGTACAACAATCTGAAGAAAGTGAAGCAACCCATCTCTCCGGGGGGGAGGCTGAGTACTTTTCTTAACTCTCTGTTGGGGAACGGGAAGAAAGCCAAAACCTTGGAGGAAGCAAAACCCAAGTCGGTACAAGAATCCACGTGTTCCTCTGCCTCCTCGTTCTCACGCTCTTGTTTGAGCAAGGCTTCGCCTTCCTCGAACAAATTGCGCGACGGGGTTAAGCGAACGGTGCGCTTTTACCCCGTGAGCGTGATCGTGGACGAGGATTGTCGACCGTGCGGGCACAAGTGTTTGTACGAAGAAGACACCACGCGCGTAATGGCGGTGTCTGTGCCAACGGCGTGGAAAATTGGACGCAACAAGAACGAAGAAGAGGAAAAGGTTGTGGATAAGAGCAGACGCGTGGAGGAGGCCGCAAGAGAGTTTCTGAAAGAGTACCACCGAAGTCAGAAAAGGAGCAACTTCATTAATTTCCGGGATTTTCCCAATAATGTGGCGGAAGATAAAGACGAAGATGAAGACGATGATGATACAGATGATGATGACGACGCAGCTAGTTATTCAAGTTCGGATCTTTTCGAGCTCGATCACCTTTCAGTGATGGGAAACAATAGGTATCGTGAGGAGCTTCCTGTGTACGAGACTACACATGTTAGTACCAATCGCGCCATTGCCAATGGCCTCGTATAATGTAGTTTCCGTCCATTACAATCCTAGTTTCATAATAAAACTACACAGATTACATATATATTACAATCATTTTTTTCTTTCGTTCACCATCATCGCTCAAAATCAATGTATCATCATCATCATCATCATCTTCATGAGTGTTTGTCTATGCAAGACGAAATGTTCTAGTTTGAAGTAGTTATTGTAAAACAATAAAAATAGCAGCACTTTAATGGCCTTTCTACTCGATCATGGATTATGCGTAGTTGGTTTTGCCATTGCCGTGTTAGACAGAGTAACTTTTGTGGTTTTGTAGAAGTACGTATCTGGGAAGGCGTGCGTGTGTATCTGTCACAGAATGTTGTTGAGTGAGGGAGAATATGATAAAAAGCAGAGTAGGTGCGTGATTTATAAAGTGAATAGGGTGCAAAAAGGAGAGAGAGAGAGAGTAAATTCTCGATCACGATCAAACATTGACAGAGATACTGACAGAGTAGTTGGATGAAGAAGAAGGAAGAAAATGAATGATAAAGAAAAGAAAGAAAAAGAGGAAGAGGAAAACGAAAGATTCGAGATGGTGATGAGAAGCAAAATGGCGAGTGTGATTGTAAAGGAAAAGGCAGAGATCTTCGGCCATGGGAATAGAGAAAGTGAATACTAAAGCCTATGCTTTCTTAGTTTCTCTCTTTCTTCCATCCTCTCTGGAATTCCTATTTTGTATTGTTCCCGTTACTTGCAGGTTGCGCAACCATGAAAAATAAACGCTTTTTAAATTTAAAATTCCGTGCTTTAACTGGGTTCATCGTTATTTTATGGTGGCAATGGATGATGAAGAGTTAGTTTTGTCCTTTGTTTTGAGGTGTTGTTGGTACATAGTACAATGCAAACTCTGCTAAAAATGATGGTGTTGAAAGCAAATACAAGTCACTGATGCGCGGTAAAGTAAGCAATTATTGCTGTGGGGTGTTAAGATTAAGATGCTCATTAATCACACCCATCACTGTTCCTTCAACTTAACAATTATATATATTCCTTTTTACGTTTTTTAAAATTTAAATCATTCTTCAAGTTTTGCCATTTTTTAAAATAGGAGAATTTTTTTTTCTAAGAAGATAGTAACTAAATAAGATTACCGAATTTAAATTATTGATGAACATAGAAAAGTAGGGTTCAGTGGTCGTAGACCTAATAATAGCCTACTCAAAAAAGTATATATATAATTAAGATTACTACGTGAGGAGCATGACGGGCATGCATAAAAAGAATCTCTCCCTTAGTCAAAATATGAACATGATATCATTTTCAAACTAATATTTACCTGTTGTTCAACTATGGGATGGTGGGTGTGTAACTTAATTATTCAACAACTTCTTACGTAATTAATTCCTAATGCACTTTCACTGTTTTAAAACAGTTTTAATTTGATAATTAGATCATGAATAAATAGTAAAATAATATAAAATATATTTCAAGGATTTAAAAAAAAAAAATGGTAGTTATAGTTCCTACAATTTTCGTTAGTTAAAGATTCCGTACGGTGGTGAGTTGGAGAAGAATAAAATTTTGCTGGCTTCTCTAAAAGACTGTGTCTTCCATTAAAAATGGAAAAGGATAATGATTATTATCGCAAATTTTTCTCTTTAATATCTTTTTTTTTTTCACATTGTTCGTTATGTTTTTATTTTCTTCAGTTCCTATAGTGCTGCACTTAAAAATGGTGCATTAAGTCATCATTATCCAAAGAAACTATATTAGTTAAAAAATTATGCACATGTTACGGCATGAGTATTGGTTTTTTAATTGAGTTGTGGTTGTGGGTATCGAGATTAACTCAGTTGTTACTAATAAAAAACCTTACTTATGATCATAATATTCCCTTTATTAGGACTCATGAATCCCTATACCCTTAGGTAGCCCTTGGTTTATGGGGTGTACTATAAACTACACAAGTCAAATAATGCTGCTGTACTATTGTGTGTATAATCCACGATGATGATAAAATAATAAAACTTGCAGAAATAGAAACAAAAAGACTCTTATGAGCCTTTGAAATTAGAAAAATAATTTTTTTGACAAAGTTTTCTTTTGACAATCTTAACAAAGTTTCTAGTTATAGAATTAAATAATATTAAGTTTATATTTTTTAATCAAAATAAAATAATAAAATAGTATTTTTTTTACCTAATTAGGAAGTATGTCATTTTTCAATTTTTTTTGGTTAAACTATCATCTCCCTTGAAATTATACCTAGCCCACGTTATTAGTGCTCCTCTGTTCTTTACATTCAAATCACTTTTTTTTTTCTTTTTAACAAAATACTTTTGATGCAAACAAATATCTGTTGTGTACTTTATGGGATAAAACCTTTTTTTTTGTTATGTATATAATGGAAACAAGTGTTTTTACGGTTTTCTTTAAAGTTAATGCAATAAAAACTTATTTACAAAAGTTATCTTTTAATTTCGAATTAAGTATTTTATAGATTATTTATTTTTTAAATTAAATTATTTATGTAGCACTTTACTCTTTCAGTTGTATTTGAATAATTCACATTACAATTTATGTAATTAGTTGTTCCATTACAGTTTAAAAAGTTTATTGTCTCACGACTGATCTTGAATATAAGTTAAAAAATTTGAATAACTAATAACGCTCTTTAGAAGGTTAGTGAGTAGTGTTTGAATCATAGCTATTTATGTGAAAAAAAAAAAAACCAAACTTTATGATTATATTTCCTCAAAATTTCATATAAGAATAAAAAAGTCATTGAAAATAAAATCTTAGGAAGACGAGAAAAACATTTGAGACGAAATAGTAGTCACATTAGATTAATAAAAGTTGTCGATATTTTGTTGTTAAATTTGTTTTCTCTTATAACCAGATAGCAGATAATACAATTTTACAAACTATTTTCATATTAGGAAATAATGTTTTAGCTTTAATTGTGTAAAATTTACGATGTCCATATCCGAAAACCAAATTGAGTTCTCTTTTATGATAGATGCAATTTGGAAGAAAAAATATATGTATAAATTTATTAAAAAATTAAAAATTATAACAAAAATAAAATATTCAATAAAATGACAATTAATTATTATTTTTGTCAAAGTTAATTAATATTCATTATTATAATTTTTTTATCTAATGTATATTATTGGATTTGTTATTTTGTATTCATGTTGTAGTTAGGTTCTCTTCCTCATATATTATGGTATAGGTTTATTTTCTTTTTCTTTGTTTTATATAGAACTTGTTGGGTTATTTTGTAATGTATTAGAGTTTTCAATATTATTTTCGTCTATTTGTCTTGCTTGACTCCATGAGTAGAACTTAGACTTTGGCTTATTTCCAGTTGTTAATTATAGTCTTTTGTTTATTTATTTTTTTTCTCTTTTCATGATCAACCAACCGAAAGAGCCAAGTTAAGATTTTAGTCATCCTTTGCTTTATTATGATAGAATCAATCTTATTCTCACATCTTAACCTTTTGATCACAAGAATTATTATACTTGAAGAACAAATTGTCACTCGTTGATGACTGTTGCTACTCACGCCACTTTAGTACAAATTATATGAAGTTGAAGTTTATTTCAGAGGAACTATATGACTATAAATCCCCGGTTCACTGTACTTGTGGCCCTATTTAAAGTCTATTAGGAATTCAAGTGTGAGTTTAAGTTATATTGGTTAAAAATCAGAAAGTAATGTACTATATAAGGATAAAGACCCATAAACCTATTGTTTTAAGATTTTTGATTGAAAATGATGTCAATACCTTATATGATTAGGTCCAGGTCTCATTAGTATTGTATCTTCTAAAAAAATTCCTCTATAAATCTAACAAATGATAATAGTATGAAAACCGACTATTAAAATCGGCTCTGACGACTCCAGGATTTTGCAATGCTAAATAATCCTTACATGCATAACGCACTTTTCTACCATCAAGAATCTAAATCCTACATCCTAAGATATTTGTTCTTGCCGCTTTTGAAATGTCTGTTTCGGAATTAGTGGTGTGAATTTTGACCACGATAGTGATTTAATTGAGCTTTTGTGTGTAATTGTATGATGTGAATCTCGTTGAACTTCGAAGTAAACTCCGCCAAAATGTCTCTCAACACCCCTGCCGTTTTGTGAGGGTCTCTAAATTTACACAACATTTCCGTCTTCATACAAACCAACAACATTTGGCCAGCACATAATCTGTCTCATTCTCAAACTACACAGTTAATTCATTTTAGGAAAAAGATCAGATAAACACTCAAAATAGTCTCAACAACCATTAAACAAATAAAATCAGATAAAATTGTGGGTCCTATAGTATGCATATGTGGTGAAGGAAGGTTCATGAGAAAGTCCGTCACTTGAGCCTGCAATACAGATAACAACGAAAAAGGTTCATGCTTATGATTAAGACACTCTTTACCACGACATTTAAGTTCTCCTCCTACATATATGCTTCATCGCTCATTGCCTCCTCCTACACGGATCGACAACATGAATCTAAGTGAGAGCCCAACTACTCGCCACAACCTTTCTCGCCAATCATCGAAATCCAAAAGTGGTGGATGTTGTCGAGGCTTCAGCAGCGTCAGAACCGTGTCATCCACCGCACCAACCTTGCAACACCATCACCTTCAGCAGCTTTACCAAAAATTGGAACTAAAGGTACCTTTTTTCTCATGCAAATTGCTTCCATTGGACATTGGAGTAAAATTATCAGGCTCCCCACAGTGACAGTGTGAGTTGAATCAGGTGGCAGGTTTGGAAAAAGAGGTGCAGAGGCAGACAGAACTGCGCGTTATGTACAGGAAAAGAATGGAAAAGACGCAGGATTACTTGAAATACTGTCTCCAAATAGCACAGCAAAATGGAATCTTGGACCTCATTATCCACTCAAACGGTGAAGTCTCGCAATCTTCCATTTCTTCTCCACGTGCACTCAACTCCACTCTCACTCCTTCGCACAACCATCCCAACCTGATACCCATCGTTGATCAAGCCAAAATCAATGGATGGTTCATCAACCCCAGTGAGGTAACTAACTACTTTCTATCTTTCTTCTCCGTTCCCATTCAAAAATTGGAATATACCTCAGTTTTGCAGTGATGAACAGATCCAGCTGGGAGAAAAAATAGGGCAGGGAACCACGGCGGAGATTCACAGAGGGACGTGGCGCGGATTTGATGTGGCGGTGAAGTGCATGTCCGATTCATTCTTCAGCAAAAACGAAAACGGCGTCATATTCTTCGCTCAGGAGGTTGAAACCCTCTCGAAGCAGCGTCACCGGTTTGTGCTTGACCTCATGGGTGCGTGTCTGGACCCTCCGCATCATGCATGGGTGGTTACCGAGTATCTGAACACCACGCTCAAGGAGTGGCTACATGGGCCGGGGAAAAGGCCCAAACACAGAACCACCCCACTTCCTCCCTTGAAAGAGAGGGTGATGCGGGCCCTGGAAATAGCCCAAGGCATGCAGTACCTCCACGAACAAAAGCCCAAGGTCATTCATCGGGACTTGAAGCCCAGCAACATCTTCTTGGACGATGCGCTGCATGTGAGAGTTGCGGATTTTGGTCACGCGCGGTTCTTGGATGATGACGAAATGGCCCTCACCGGAGAAACAGGAACGTACGTGTACATGGCACCGGAGGTAATTCGGTGCGAGCCCTATGATGAAAAATGTGATGTATACAGTTTTGGGATCATACTCAACGAGTTACTCACCGGAAACTACCCTTATATTGAGACACAACTTGGTCCCGCCAAGGTAACTACACTTATTCTTTTTTGGTAAGCTAAAAACAAATGATTATTTTTTTAGGTGTAAAGAAATTTAGAAAGAGATTGGTTAGAAAAGTAAAATGTTTTTATTTTAGATTGCTATGGAAGTTGTGGAGGATGAGCTAAGGCCTTTACTTGCATCAAAGGACGATGGTGAGGAAATGGAAGAACTGATTGACCTAATATGCCTTTGCTGGAATGCAAGCCCATCCACTCGACCATCCTTTGCAACAATTAGTCATACCCTCAAATCTTATGTTGAGAGCCTCCTTCAAATTTCAAATTAATGTATCAAATATCAAATCAACTATATCTTCATTGAAAAAGGAATATAACTGAGTGTTTTCATGTTTGATTCACTGTTCATTATTGTTTTTTCTTTTTTATGGTAAAGATTAATTGTTAGTATTTTGTTAAGGGAAGAATTAAAATTGTAATCTTTATAAATTTCAAATGTTAACAGAAAAAATTGAATTCATAATGGAAAAAAAAAAGGAAGAAAAATGATATTGGACTGCGACTTATTTTTTTTTTATTCTCATTTTTTATTGTTCGACGTGTTTAGTACGGATCATTAATTAATATATTATTTTTTTCAAGAATCGATGTTTCGTACTAAATCACATTAAAAAATAAATGAGGAAATTAAAAAAATAAGAATATAATAACATTTAAAGAAAAAAGTAATGTTAAATTTTGAAAGATGTCGTCTAAGTGTCTAAAGCCGTTGGTAAATAAGTGATAGTGAGGGTCCCCATTTTTGATATTATGATGCATGATTGTTGTCGTATTGGTGGGTGAATTGTGAGGTAAATTACAGAGCAAAAGGCATTATTGGTTTTGCTATATATGCATACATTTCAAAAGTTGGTTTTCCATTCTGAGTTGTATAATCACCTCGTATTTGTCGAAATCTTTAGTATAATCACATTTCAGATATTATGCGATTTTTGTAGCTAACAATTGTCGGTGTTTTTTATTTTGAAATCACTTAAAGAAACATGGGCAGCTTCGATAATTCAAAGGTGGGTCAAAGTGTTGCTACCAGATTACACAAAAGTAACAAATATGTGTTTTCAATGAACACGCTTCCTACTCAAATTGAACCATATTTGAATTACAAATCACTTGAAAGTTGACAACTTATATAAGTCAAATAATGTTTATTTTAAAAGTGTAAAAAAACGACAACATAATAGGAGGTACACAGTATATACTAAAATATCATGATTTAATTAACTTTGACAAATAATATCAATCCATACTCATTATCCATTATTTATAGTCATCGATAATGTCAAAACCAATTATTTTCATTTATCAAAATAGTTCCACTCACTTAATAGTTACTTTTTCACTGAGTAAGAAGAGTAAGCACAAGATAAAATAGAAGCTGAAAATGCGCTAAAAACTTCCAATAATCTAATGAAACAGTGCTCAAACAATAAACAACACTCACCACAAGTTGATCAGGTTAATCATTTTATATTTACTTACCGTCAACATTATTTTTTATTCCACATCATCCCACTAGTAGAATCTGATTAAAAAATATATATGAAAAACAACTCAATAAAACTAGAAACACGAATAAAAAGAAATAGAGAAACAAAAGTGAGTATATATTTAATTAAATTATGCGTTTATTAAAATAAATATCACCCAAACCTTCGATTAAACCCCTCTACAGTTTTCTAATTAGAATTTCTCCTATAACTTTCAATGGGAAATGATCCACTTCCATCTAACCTTGTAGTTAAGGCATAAGACTCACCGGTGGAATAGATGTTACAAAACTTTTGAATTTACTTCATACTTTTTATTTATAGTTTAAGAACTCTAAACAATAGAGATAGTTAATGATAACAAAGTATACGAAGGATTATAATAATATAAATTTAACACCGTACAAATGCCAGTTTTGAAGGGACTAATTACAAAAAGACAACTTAAAAAAAAACAAATATTATTCTATTAACACCAGCTAAACAATCTTAAAAAAATCGATTTTTTAATTTTTCTAATGTGAACACAATGAGTAGTACTACCAATGTATTCTCTCTATCACTCTACATTATGAATAAAAATCAGCAATTAAAAATTATAGTTTATATGTTTATGAGATATGCTTGAGATTGTTATCCAACTAGATCAACTTTGATGCAAAAAGTGTTTAGTAAATAATACCTGCTCCGCTATTTGTTTACTTACCTTATTTTTCAGAGGCTTCTTTTCTGATCGGCTTGGACTTTATTGGGACCTGCGATGCAAATCCGGAGTTTCTTCCGCTGCAACTCACTCCCACATTTTACATTCACTTTCTCTCTCTACTCTCAAGTCTAAAGACTCAAACTTTTCAATTAGTCTTCTTCCTTGCCCCCAAAACTTCGCCGTTGTTTTTGACTCTCATGTAAGCACACTGACCCATAATACCGTTTCCCGTTTTTCATCCATCCATTGATGCAAAGTTGGACCTTTGTCCATGTTTGTGTTTTTCCAACCTTTGCCAACCAACTTTGTCTGTCATCCACTGTGTATACTACTATCTAACATAACTAGTTACAGCTTCAGCTGATCTGTTTCCTTTCATACTCTGTTGTTCTTTTATTTATACCGTTTTGTCTAGTACTATTAGTCCAAATCCAAGTTGTTCTTGGTATATATCATTAAAATGTTGAAAAGGAAAAACACATGTCCAATAGTAGACTAGCATCAGAGTGTTCATTTCTTGTGATTGATTTACTTACTACTTTCGTCAACTTTGCATTTCTGGCGCAGGCTCTTGAATGGATGCTAATTTTAAGAAGGAAGGTCTTCACGGCGGCGAGGTGAGCTTGGGGGAGAAGAAAAGGGAAGTTACGGTGGCGATTCCATATGAGGGTGGTGGTGAATCTTTGATGCCAAAGCAACAGAGCAGGGGGAATTCGCCTCACAGAATGTTAAACGACAACGAGTTTGCTGCAAAGTCGCCACCTTTGAACTGTGCTTCCCCTGAGATAAGGTTCATGCCAAGCCCAAACAAGCCCCCAAAGATTCCCGTTTCCAGCGCCAATCTCACCCGGAGAAAATCACTCACGAGGTCAGTGTATTCCAAACCCAAATCAAGGTTTGGTGAACAACCTTACCCTGTTGATGGGACTCTTTTGGAAGAGAATGGTACCTCAACTTTGCAAGAAAATTTGGGTGTTGGTTCACCGTATAAAGCATCGCCTATTAACAATAAACCTGGAACTGTTAATAGAACAGTCTCCATCCTTTCTGTGATCACTCCCAAGACGCCGTTGATGGCGTCTCCGGGCCCGGCTGGCGGGGAGGATTTCGATGAAATCATTTACAGAAAAGTTGAATTGAGTAAAAGCAAACGTAGTAGGAGAGTGACGGCTAAGGTTTTGTTTGAATGGTTTGTGTTCGTGTGCCTTACAAGTAGCTTGGTGGCTAGTTTAACAGTTGGAAAACTTAAAAGAACAGAGATTTGGGGTTTGGGGATTTGGAGATGGTGTGTGCTTGTGATGGTGACCTTTTGTGGAATGTTGGTTACAAGATGGTTCATGCGCATTGTTGTTTTCTTGATTGAGACCAACTTTTTGTTGAGGAAAAAGGTGCTGTATTTTGTCCATGGTCTGAAGAAGTGTGTCAAGTTCTTCATTTGGCTTGGTTTGGTTCTTCTCACATGGGTGCTGTTGATTAACCGGGGGGTGGATCGATCTGAATTGGCCACAAAGATTTTGAATGGGGTAACAAGGACTCTTGCTTCCCTCCTCATTGGAGCTTTCCTGTGGTTCATGAAGACATTGCTGCTGAAGATCTTGGCGTCAAATTTTCATGTTAAATCTTTCTTTGATCGAATTCAGGAGTCGCTTTTCCACCAGTACATTCTGCAGACTCTCTCTGGGCCTCCACTTGTAGAAGAGGCTGAGAAGATTGGGAAATCAGTCAGTGTTGGTCACTTCAGTTTCAGGAGTACAGATGGGAAGGGTGGAATGAAGAAAGAGACTATTGATATTGCAAAGCTTCACCAGATGAAACAAGAGAAGGTTTCTGCATGGACTATGAAGGTTTTGGTAGATGCAATGACAAATTCAGGGCTATCCACAATCTCTAGTGCACTAGATGAAACTTTTGATGATGGAGAAAATGAACAGACTGATAAAGAGATTACTAATGAGATGGAAGCAACTGCTGCAGCCTATCACATTTTCAGGAATGTTGCTGCCCCTGGTTGCACGTAAGTATATCCGCTGTCACAAATGGCTTTGTCCATGTGTCCTACACGTATCAGACACTGACACTCGTACGATACTGAGATACTGGGGAAGTGTCCAAATCAAAAGATACTTTTTTTGGTCTCCTGTATTGATAATTCTCCTTTTTTGTGATATTTGCCTCTCTTGTATCTCCCAATTCAAATTTTTCTGTCACTATGAATAGGTACATTGACGAGGATGAACTACGGAGGTTCATGATTAAGGAAGAAGTGAGGATGGTATATCCCCTACTGGCTGAACCAGAAACGGGTCAGATTACAAGGAAGTCCTTAACAGACTGGTTGGTAAGGTCTTCTACATATGCCTATCTAAAATATTGTCAAGATAATGAAAGGATTTAAATTCTGTTTGGGTTGCAAACATATCATTCCATAATGTTTGTGTTCTTCTTCAGTTGAAGGTATATCAGGAACGCAAAGCATTGGCACATGCCTTAAGCGACACCAAAACTGCTGTGAGACAACTAAACAAGCTCGTGACGGTAATCCTAATAGTGGTGACCGTAATCGTGTGGCTTCTACTTATGGAGATTGCAACAACAAAAGTACTCGTGTTTCTATCTTCCCAGCTGGTACTTGCAGCTTTCATGTTTGGAAACACTTGTAAGAACATATTTGAAGCTATTATCTTCGTGTTTGTGATGCATCCATTTGATGTTGGTGATCGATGTGTTGTTGATGGGGTTGAGGTAATCTACAGCCACTAAATTTTGTTTCCGTGTTTGAGATTTGCATATTAATGGATTCCACTAATCTGGCAGCTATTGGTTGAAGAAATGAACATATTGAACACAGTGTTCTTGAAGCTTAACAATGAAAAAGTGTACTATCCAAATTCTTTGTTGGCCATGAAACCGATTAGCAACTATTACAGAAGCCCAGATATGGGTGACCGTGTAGAGTTCTCAATTGATTTTACAACACCAGCTGAGAAAATTGGGGCACTGAGAGAAAGAGTAAAGAGGTAAGCTAATTATTGTATCTTCATGCATAAATGAGTATTATTGGTCCATCCATGGATGATGTAACAACATATGAACACAGTATGTGTATGCTTTTCTTTGTTCTAATTTGTTTTCATATAACTAAGGTACCTGGAGAGAAACCCACAGTACTGGCACCCAAATTATGGCTTAGTAGTGAAGGACATTGAAGACGTAAACAAGATCAAGATGGGTATATACGTTACCCACACAATGAACTTTCAAGAGTTTGGGGAGAAAAACAAGAGAAGAACAGAATTGGTGATGGAAATAAAGAAGATATTTGAAGAACTCAACATCAGATACAACCTTCTTCCACAAGGCATTCATCTCAGACATATGGAGCCAGAGCCTAGGGTGCTCAATACATGATGAATCAACTTCAACTACATACATACACGTGCGCCTCCTACGTTTCATTTCATTCGTCAAATACCATTGGTTGATTTAACTGGTGATAGTTGGGAGTGGTGCTTTAGTATACATACAGGGCTTAGTATTAACAATTTATTTCCTACATAAGATATGATTAAGAAATTATGAATTCAAGACTCTTGTACGAACCTTCAAGTGGATCCAATGTAAAAATTTCTTCCCACAATTCTGATGCAAGCATGAGAGTGAGACAAGTAATTTCTACTGTTTCATAATTTGTTTGTATGAGGCTAGTTCTGATATTTGTATCTTTATCTACTTTTTGTTCCCCCAAAGATCAATTATGAACCAGAGAAATACACAGTAAAATTAACAACTTTATATATATATATATATATATATATATATATATATATATATATATATATATATATATATATATTCTACAGGTCTTTTTATGGTAGTTAAATTTTACTTTTTAAACTGATTTCATGAATTTAGTTATTTAATTACGATCTTTAAGGAATAAAAAGTGGTATTAGTTTCTACCATTCTTCTGAGAAGAGTTTTGAGCCTAACATATGAGGTCTTAATTATGGGACGATGTTCCAGATTATGATAACGTTATCCTCCCAATAGCAAGTAGAGAATATCCCACGTAGGACAACCTACGAGTGCCACGTTAACACAAAATCTCAATTTCATTATCCATTCTCTGAGCTTCAACCTCTTCAGCAGAATCTTCAGTTCAGAGCAACCAAGGCAACTCCTGAGATGGCTTCAGCTTCTGTTCCAGTGGCTTTGTCTCTGACCTCTGTCACGCACACCAAGCCTTCATCCCAAGCCTTCTTCAAGCCACTGCCAAAGAGGACCCTCTCAAAAAAGCCACCGTCAAAATCCAACCTTCAAATTAATGCATCTTTGAAGGAGAAGGCAGTGACAGGACTCACAGCCGCCACCGTCACAGCCTCCATGGTGATCCCGGAGGTGGCTAATGCTGCTGCATCCGATTTCTCTCCTTCTCTCAAGAACTTTCTACTCAGCATCTTCGCCGGTGGAGTTGTGCTGGTAGCCATATTTGGAGCAGTTGTTGGTGTTGCCAACTTTGATCCGGTGAAGAGGACTTAAACTATGCTCTATACTTCTTTTCATTTCTCTGCCTTTCTCAATCTTCTCATTTCTTACTTTATGTGAGTTTATGCGACTGGTTCTGTTATATATGCACACTATATATCTCTTCTGCACTTTATTTTGTACCCTCGTACTTCTTAACTTTATAATATAATAACAACTGCGTTTGATCCGGGGTTCAACATGTTTATGTTTTATCTGTTTTATATTCAATGAACCGCACAGTTTGTGGGTCAAAAACTATGATGAACTATTATCAGAATTCTGAAATCTTCATTCACACTACTAACATATATGTAATGAGTTCAGAGACAGTGAGCCACGTCATGCCCAGAAATGAATCTGGCACTTTGATATTCAGTTTGAACTTGAAACAGTGATGATTTTGTTTCAAGATCAAGTAGATTTACTTGTGGTTGTTGATATCAGCATAATCTGAGTTGTCATTATACTGTTAACTTGTGTCAATTTGGTTATCACTCAATCAACTTCTTTTGTTGTATGCACATTTCAATTATGTTCTGTGATTCTAAATTACAGTGATTTGTGTAATTAATATTGTTAAAGTGTAATGAAGGTCTTAGATTTATGTGGAGTACTGGGTTTTGAATGTAACTAAGGAATGATGGAGCTGCCTTATTCCACTACGCTTTTATTTAGTTCTGCTCAGCATCTACCGTGATCAAGTTCTTGATATTTCTTTAAGTAATTTTGTAAACAACTCTCTCTGTGTTGCAAGACTAGCTAGCTTCCTTCAAAGCTTGCTATGTAAACTTTCACAAAATGAGTTTAGCATTGCGAGAAGAGAATGTGTTTATCACACTGTGGATCTTAAATTTGACAGGTAAACCGATATGTACCCAAGATTCAACGCATAATGAGATGCTGTAAAATCAGAGGAAAATACAAATGAAGTAGTGCAACTAGCAAGTCAAAGAAGAGAAATTAACTGGATAAATAATTAATGAAAAATTACTAATTGAAAAAAAAAAAAAAAAACATTAAAAAAA
>Ga0209589_1002316_pt1 | contig 32882 bp, 23 predicted proteins | sample CowpeawhiteBW_FD_187525 | JGI IMG/M metagenome (GOLD analysis project Ga0209589, IMG submission 187525) | Root nodule microbial communities of legume samples collected from California USA - Cow pea white BW (SPAdes) (version 2) | ecosystem: Host-associated > Plants > Roots > Nodule | place: USA...
ATATATATATATATATATATATATATATATATATATATATTTTAAAATACATATCTTAAAATTCATGAATATTTGTCAATTGTGTTTTGTATTGATCTTTGGGTGTATATTTGATTGTGGTTGATAATCATTTTCATTTCGTGTATCCTGAAGACTAATGCGAAATGCTGGCAAAATTTCGTGAGATTTAAGATTTGTATTTTAAAAGTAATATGTACCAATAAAATAAAGAAAGTGAATATTCTTGAATGGGATAGGGTCACACCTTGATTACACAAACAACATGAGCATTGATTCAAAAATTACTGAAATTGTTCACACAATTTCAGTATATATACGTATGGATCGAGATTGGATTAATTTACCACACATCAGTGTTGAATATGAGAACGAAGTAGAAGAATTTATACAATTTGCGCAACGTTATGAGGGTAGAAGTGATGATGAGGTGAAGTTTAGATGTCCTTGTGTCAACTGTTTGAATGGGAGAAAGTTGAATTTAACTCAAGTTAGAGAACATCTTATTTGTGATGGTTTCCTTAGAAGTTATACAATATGGACATGGCATGGCGAATTAATAGACTTTCCAACTGTTGCCCGAACTGAACATGTTGCCAATTCCACCATGGAAGAGCGACAAGAAGAGCGAGTGGAAGAAGACAATATGGAGGACATGATACGAGATGTTGGCGCAGAAGCTTTTGCACAAGCGCATGTGTATGAGACGATGTCTGCTAATGCAGAAACTCCGTTGTATGTCGGTTCAACTAAGTTCACGCGACTGTCAACAGTTTTAAGACTTATGAATTTGAAAGCGACCAATGGTTGGACAGATAAAAGTTTCACAGAATTACTCTTGCTCTTGAATGAAATGCTTCCCAAGGGAAATACTCTACCCACTCGAAACTATGACGCCAAGAAAATTCTTTATCCGATGGGTATGGAGTATAAAAGGATACATGTATCTTCTAATGATTGCATATTATACAGAAAAGAATTTAAAGATTTGAAAAAATGTCCAAAGTGTGGGTCATCACGGTACAAGTAGAAAAGAAATAGTGAAGATAATGGTCAAATAGAAAAGGAAGGATCTACTTTGAAAATAGTATGGTACCTTACAATCGTGCTCAGACTTAAGCGTTTGTTTGCAAATCCTAAAGATGCTAAAAACCTTAGATGGCATGCAACTGAGAGAAGATGTGACAGACTGCTTCATCATCCAGTTGATTCAATGCAATGGAAAAATATTAATCAGGAATTTCCCAAGTTCGGTCAAGAATGTAGAAATATTCGGTTTGGCTTAGCTACCGATGGAATGAATTCATTTGGTAATTTAAGTACAAACCACAGTTGTTGGCTCGTTATATTATTCATTTAAACTTATCTCCTGGACTTTGTGTAACATCCCGTCAGGATATTACTAATCTTTAATAAAATAAAGAAAATAAATAAAGGCGTCGCATTTAATAATACCTCATTTCCCAAAATGCGAGAAATTTAAACTTTATTAAATACATAAAAACTACTCAAATCCATAATTCACAAAACCAGAATGTTTAAAAACACCTATAAGGGTTTACAACTTATTTCAAAACCAATAAAAACAAAAACATAAGATTCCCGAGCTATCCCTTCTCCGTAGCTAAGCTCCACCAGAACCACCTGCATCAACATCATCTGCTCACGTGTACTGCGCACACGATCATCGCCAAACACAAGCAGATAGGGTGAGCTTAACAGATAAAGCATATAAAATTGTATACACATATACAACATATCAATATAAATAACACAATCATTCCAAGGGGCTTCCATTCTTTTAGTTCATACCACCTGGCCATAACTAGGTTATTCGTGTTCTACATCTTCTAGTGATCACTTCAAGATAACTTGTTGCCAAACCTATCGGCCACAACCGATAGAGCACGTGCGGAAAACCATGTTACAGATCATACACCGTAATGCCAAGTGGAATTCCTAAATACGAATCTAGTTTGCAACGTCCCAAGACTACCAAACTCGTCAGTTGACAACTGAGGAGGACAATCTATCTGGATCCATCCGTACTAGCCATAACCATCGCACTCACACAGGCAACACTTGCCAACCCGAGCCACAACTTAAGAGTTCCTCGTGTTCATCCGCCATCCTGAGCCACAACTCAAGAGATGTTATTCCGAGCCACAACTCAAAGATACGTGCTTTAACCCCTATCCCAAGCCACAACTCAAGGGATACGTTCCGAACCACAACTCAAGGAACCCAACAATTTCACCTTTGAAGCATCATCAAAAGCCTTGTAGATCACATATACAGATCTAACAAACCAATGTTGCAACAGCAAAATCACCTGGCGGGGGACACGTGCCGCCACGCGCTGCCAGCTTCCAGAACGCCTGGCGGGTGATGCATACCGCCAAGAGCACAACGCCTCTGGTCCATCCTCGTTGCAGGTACCGCTTGGCAGAACGACCCTCACCGCCAAGCACACCCGTGCAGTAGCCCTCTGTTTCCCTTGCTACCGCCTAGCGGTTAAACACCTCCGCCAAGCGCTATGCCAGTACCAGTGCAGTATTGATTTCTAATGCTGGTTCAGGCACACTTGCACATTTCCACTCTCATATTACCACTTATCCAACATACCATAACTAAATTACTTAGTGTCTAAACTAATCAATTTAGCACTAATTCTTTCATGCATTTGAGGTACCCAAATGTTATCACACAGGAAATTCCAATTCTGCTCACTTCTCTGTGATCATTGAGTGATACACTACTCATATTCATTATAATGCACACCTCACTGATTTTTCCTCCTCTTAAGATGTTTTGTCCCTCGTTTCTAGTTACCGCATTTTTCCATTTAGAACTCAAATCCCTAGTTATACCATACATCTGAATCCAGCAACCCATGTGGCTTAGTAAGGCAGTCTGTTGCACTGTCATTATAATCAGGATCCTTCCTTAAACCTCAACAACACTCACATTAATTCCTACTACCACTATACTTGTAAAATCAGCCCAACCCTCTAGCGCACATCATTTCCCAATACCTTATTCACTAATGATATAATTACCAGGACCCCTGCCTCTTCCAAAACACCTCATAGCCACACAGTTCCCTTACCCGCGCTAGCACCTAGTGGCTAATCCATTACTGCCAGGCGGTGCATAGGATTCTGGGAAAAACCCATAATTTCCAGTCCTGCATAGCCTCTCACATTTCTATCTCAATCGATTCCTTCCAAACCATGACGCTAGTGACACCATTAATCACTTTGACTAATTCCCACAGAAATTGTTTTAGTATAATTAATAATATCAGGATTCATTCTACCAACCCTCCAATATCAAAACCCTAAGGCTTCATCAGTACTGTTCCATCACATTACACCAATAATTACGCTAAAAATCATTAGAGTACACGTTATATCATCTCTTAACAACCACTTGACTTTTCCCTGATCAAACTTAGTCCATAACGCACAGAATCATAAAATTGAGCCCAACCGACTCGCGTCGCCTGGCGATTCAACCAATACCGCCAAGCCCTTCATCCAGAAACCTAAAACTGGGTACTTTGCCATGCATCGCCTGGCGGCTAGGGATGTGCCGCCAGGCGGTTCCTCTTCAGGAACCCAAAACCAGGCCAAAACAGATGTGTCGCCTGGCGGTGATTTAGGTTCTCCAAGACTTGAACCCACAACCATGCCAATGCCAAGTCAATGCTAAACCATCAAGCCAATTCATGTTTCTTGTTAACTAATATAATTCAAGTATTATATTACTCCACAACATGATTAACATATATTGAAAACAATAACAAATAAATACACACAATTGGCATACATAGGACTTGAACCCAAGTCCTCTCACACAATTAAAGTACTTTCAACCACTTGAGCTAGTACTTTTCCATGTCATACCAATCAGAATTTAATACCATGTCATACCAATCAGAATTTAAATTCCACGGGTCTTACACTCTGCATGAAGAGAAAATACATGATGTTGTCTATGATGATATCTGGTCCAAAGCAAGCTGGAAATAACATAAATGTATATCTCAATCCACTAGTTGAAGACTTGAAGTTGTGGTTTGATGGGGTTGAAGTATTTGATGTTGTTGTTTCTGAAACTTTCATGATGTATGCAATGTTATTTTGCACCATTAATGACTTTCCAACTTATGGTAATTTGTCGGGATACAGTGTCAAGGGTCATAAAGCATGTCCTATATGTGAAGAAAACATTGCATCTCATCAGTTGAAAAATGGAAGGAAGATCGTGTATCTAGCCATCGAACGTTTTTACAAGCTAATCACCCTTACCGAAGGTTAAAGAAAGCATTCAATGGACATCAAGAGAATGAAAAAACACCAATTCCATTTACTGGCCTTCAAATTCATGAAAAAGTTAATAAAGTACATCGTGTATTTGGGAAAACATTCAAGAAGTCATCTACATTGAGCCCTTGGAAGAAAAAATCAATATTCTTTGATCTTCCATATTGGTGGAAGTTACAAGTTAGGCATTACATAGATGTCATGCATGTAAAGAAGAATGTGTGTGATAACTTGATTGGTACACCACTTAACATTCAGGGAAAGACAAAAGATGGAGTAAATGCTCGCTTGGATTTGGTTAAAATGAAGATCCAAGAAAACTTGGCACCAAGGGAGGTTGGTAGGCGTATTTATTTATTTGCCCCCTACATGTTACACTCTATCCAAACAAGAGAAGATAAGTTTTTGCTTATGTTTAAAGAGTGCCAAGGTACCTCAAGGATACTCTTCAAATATTCAGAGTTTAGTGTCCATGCAAGACTTGAAGTTTGTTGGCCTAAAGTCTCACGATTGTCACATCTTAATGCAACAATTGTTACTTGTTATCTTCACCCCTATAAGACCCGTGGAAATTAATTAATTAATTAATAAATGTGGGTAGTGGGAGCCTTTATGACATTAAATTCTAATTTGTATAACGTGGGAAAGTACTACCTCAAATGGTTGAGAGTACTTGGTTGTGTGAAAGGACTTGGGTTTGAGTCCTATGTATGCTAATTGTGTGTTATTTGATTTATTATTATTTTTAATAATATGCTTGATCATGTGAGTGATAATATAATCATAGAATTATATTAATTATCATGCAACATGAATTGTTTAAATGGTGGTGTATTGATTTGACATTGGCATGGTTAGGGGTTTGAACCTTGGTAGATACAAATTAACTTTCTTTTTGCCAAAATTTCCTTTGGCATGAAGGTGAAAGGGCATGGAAACCCTAGCTGACTAAGGAGCAGCCAAGGGTGGCTAAAAAACATATTATAATGAACCATTGAAAGGTAATTAACATTACCATTAAGCCTCATTTTCGTTTTTGGTCATTAACCTAGCATTAAGGCACCATTAAAAGGCCAATTCTAGGTTAGAAGAAAGTTTTGCAAGGTTGTCATTGTTACATAATGAGAGGAGAGCGAAATTGAGAGTGTGCTGAGCTAATTGAAAGCCTATTCGGAGCTGTTGCGGAAGGGGTGAAGGAAACCATTGTTGAGCAAGAGGAAACCACGTTAGGCGAGTTGCACTATGCTTATTTTACGTATTTTGATTAAATACATGAAGTATGTATTGAATATATGTATGAGTCCCCTCTACTTTGATCAATTTTCGTGTTTCTGAAAAATCCCAGAAACCACCTGGCGGGCTACTCATAGCCGCCAGGCGACACATCCGAGTGTTAGTGCTTTCTAGGTTCTTTGGATGAACCGCTTAGCAGTGAAGCCCTATACCGCCATGCGACGTAAGCCTGCAACCCAATTTCTGGGGTTTTATGGATGAACTGCTTGGCGATGACGAACACCCGCTAGGCGACGCGAGTTGAATGAACTCTATTTTTATGTTTTTCGTGTTTTGGAAGGATTCTGATCGGGGAGAAATCATGTTCTAATGATTTATGAATGATTAGGTATCATATCAACCTGAAATCCTTGTGTTTGGGAATTAATTGAATGAACAATTTGAGAATATGATTTTTGGGTTCAAGAATTGGGATTTTGCATACTGGTATAAATCATGTAAGCTAAAATAAGGAAATTCTATGCATTGGAGGGTTAACTTAGAAGTATTAATCATAAGTACATAATAAAAGGGAATTGAGTGGTAAGGTTGATGAACTAGGATTAGAAATTGGTGTTAGGATTCGCGAAGGGTGATAAAATTCTGGGAAACTGCCCATAAAAGGTATGTACCGCTTGGCGGCACGGGGCCTACCGCCAGGCGCCAGCGTAAGGACAGCCCCCCTGCGTGGCTACAAGGTGCGATTCTGGTTTTGGGAGATTTGATGTACAGTGGCTGTTGGAAAATTAATCTGGGTTGGTAGTGTATAATTGTGAGAGTGAAGGATGTATGAGGAGGTGTGTTAAGTGGGAACACTTAGTGTAACTATTACTAAAGCCTAATCATGATATATTGGCAATTGGATGACTAAAGCAATGAAGAGTATAAACAAGTGGGAAGGTTGTTATAGTAAATGGAGAGTTTATTGTAATGGGCTGAGAATTATTGCTACTTAGTCTGTTTTGGTATTAGGGATTTTAAGACTTAGTTTGGCTAAGGTATGGAGCAATGGGAATCATGATTTTGGATAATTAAATGGGTGAAATTCCGAACATGGACAATTACCTAGTGTGGTGTAAAATTATGAATGAGGTATGGAGGTACACTTAGGTGGTGAATGAAGAAAGGAAATTGGTACTGCTAAAATCAGGTTGGGTTAAGGATTTTTTAACAAGAATACAATAAAGTTCAAGTTGCAATATTACATTGAAATCCATATCAGAAACCATAAGGAGAGAAATTAATTTATATGAGATTGGATAAGATAGTGAGAAGTCTGAATGATGATATTCAATTAAGTTATGAATTTGATACGTGTGTCGGGGTGACATCAGAGTTGGCAAACTGTGTAAGTTGAACAAAACCAGTAAGCTCGTTGTACTGGTACAGCGCCTGGCGGTGTGGTGCAAATTGCCAAGCGGAGGTTACAAACACTGGGAAGCATTGAATGCGTGGCGTCTGCCGACCATGAGGGTTCCGCCAAGCGATACATGTAGACAGAGAGAACCTAAGGCATTTGGCGCCTGGCGGTACGCGTCCCTCTCCAGACGATCTCAAAGTGGGCAGTGCTTGGCACGTTATGAGCAGCGCCAGGTTATTTTGCGGCAGCAGCATTGGGTTGATGGCTTTGTGTGCGTGATCTACAAGACTTCTATGACACTTTAAAGCTCGACTTGCTGGTGTTCCTTGAGTGGTGGCTCAGAACGTATCCCTTGAGTTGAGCTTAGGATAGGGGTTAAGCATGTGGCATTCCTTGAGTTGTGGCACGGAATGGCATCCCTCGAGTTGAGCTCGGGATGGCGGATGAACACGAGGAACTCTTGAGTTGAGCTCGCGTTGATGAGTGTTGCCGATGTGAGTGTGCTGGTTATGGCAAGTACGGATGGGTCCAGATAGATTGCCCTCCTTAGTAATTAGCTGACGAGTTTGGTAGTCTTGGGACGTTACGAACTATGTTCATTTTTTAGAACTCCACCTGGCGTTACGGTGTATGATCCGTAACATGGTTTCCCGCACGTGCTCTATCGGTTGTGGTCGATAGGTATGACAACAAGACATCTTGAGGTATTCACTAGAAGATGTACACACGATTAACATGGTTGTAGCCATGTGGTATGGAATCAAAAGGAAGGAATTCCTTTGGTGAGATTATGTGATATATCTAAATGTGCTATATATAAATATATGTTTATTTTGTTAGCTCACCCTATCTGCTTGTGTTTGGCATTGATCGTGCACGCGGTACACAAGAGCAGATGATGTTGTAGGTGGATCTAGTGAGGCATAGCGCGGAGCGGGGCTAGTATGAGGAGAAAATTTTACCAGAGTTTTTACTATTTTGTATTTTAAGGATTTTTGTAAACTTCTGGCTTAATCTAGTGTGGTTTTCTTATCCATTTGATTTTTTATGAATTGTGAATTGAGACAAATTATATTGTAAGAGGTTTTAAATTTCCCGTGTTTTTAGGAAACGATATTTCATTAAATGGAGTTTAATTATATTTCTTTATTTTATTTTTTTTTAAATCCGTAATATCCGGTCAGGATGTTACAACCCCCACCTTTTGAGGGTGAAGATATAGAGCCTCCTTCACCACCATCACGTCATCAAAAGTTGAAGTTAGCCTGTCTACATAGATCGGGCAACTACACTTCTGAATCTGCAGGAGAAATCTCTAAGAAAATTGTTAGATACAATTCTTATCTAAATAGCTCTTCATGTTTTATATTGTATTATTTTTTATAATTTTTTTTTGTTACATTGCAGGATTCATTGGTTGAGCAGAGCTCCCAAGGAGGATTCACTCTAGAAGGTCGTCATGACATACTTGCTGCTATAATTGGATGGCCTGAGCACCCTAGACGTGTGCGTGGTGCTAGATCAGAAGTGGGCATACACCAATTTTTTGGTTCCTCCTCTCATCAGTCTTCATGCAGTCATGGTGCTGATTATGAAGACAAAATGATGGAAAAAATCACTATCAGGGTGAGAGAAGAACTTATGCGCCAATTTGAGTATTATGGAATTTGTTCGCCAGTGGATCCTCCGCCAGAACTAGACCCATTTGTGCCTCCCACAGGTAAATCTATTTTCTATAAGTTTTGAATTGAATAAACGATATTGAATAACATTAATAAGTCGTTGACTCTAATAGGTAGAAGCGAAAAGGGGAGTTGTTCAGCTCCACCCAAAGATGACATGGATGACATTCATCCATGTCAGCTATATATTTGGGATGGTACAAAGAAGACACTAGTGGCTTGTAAAAGTATTTGAGGCAACCACAGTTCTTCATGGGATGGAGTTATCAGAAGATGAGGTTAAGGTCACGATAGAGGAGGTTCTTGTGCCGTTTGCTTTAGTTCTTGTGCTAACAAATGAGGTATATATTGTGGCTCAGGCACTCCATGTTTCCTTGTCTGGCCTAGAGATTTGGTTGTTTCTGACCCCCCCGGTACAGACTCTTAATATTTTTGACTCATGTTTATTAGATTCAAATTAAAATTATATTCCATTTTAACTAAAACTACATTGATATAGGCAAATCCTCAACCAAAGAAGATTCCTCTCTCTTTGGAAGATCCTCTTGGTGCATTACTCCAACTTGCTGAAATCATAGATGATAAGCCGATGCAAGTTCCTTGGGATTCTAACATTTTTGAGAGAGACCTTGAGATCCCACTTTACTTGCACGGGGACAAGAGGAACTAAATATTACCATTATTCAGTTATGAATGATGTAAGTCTTTTAGTCATTATATATAGTTATTTGATATACTTATCTATTTACTTATATCAAATCAATTTTATGTTTAGGTATCTGTTTGGTGTCACTCAAACTATGGGACTGAATGATCTATATGGGTTTATAGACCCCCAACTCACTCATGAAGGCAACAAGTTTGATAACATCCAACCATATATGACCAAATTCTTTCAACGCGGAAAAGAAATTTATTTTGTCTCTTATGTTGCTGGGTAAGTCATTTTTGTTAACTTATGCTTATAATCTGTCATTTTAATGCATAACAATGAATTTATTTTCTTCTCAAGCGTCATTGGCAATTACTTGTGGTTTCCCTAAGGGAGAACCTTGCTGTGTGATTTTGCTTTTTGTACCGCCCTCCCCCCAACCATCTTAGACAAGTGATAGATTGGTAAGAACCTCAATGTTAATCTTATGAATATGACATGTTATATAAAAGTATCCTAATTTATTCCCTTTATCATAGTTCAATTATTGGACATATCAAGTTATTAATGAGATCAATGGCTAAGGTAAAATGTCTTGCATGGTGTTCCCTCCAGGTTTGATATTTCTATCCATATATTTATAATTGTTTGATTTGATTTTCTTCATTAATTAATTTTAATTTTGTTGATATAATGTAGTGTAATAGACAAACCAGCTCATATGAGTATGATTACTATATAATGCAATGGATGACAATTATTATGCGTGCTCGTATTACAACTAATTGGAAAACGGTAATATATATTTGAATTAAAATGAATACTTTGCAATATTGACTTTCTATATGCTAAATTAAGTTAATGTCTTATTTTGCAGACATTCAAGAGTCCTACCCCATTTCTCGCAAAGTCCATAAAGTTTGGTAGGCTAGCATGTGCAAAATTTATAATTCAGATGTATAATAGTATTGATTAGGATAGTATTTGAATTGTGGATGATTTTTAATTGTCTTTTAAATGTATTTAGATTGTGAATGTTTCATAAAATATTTTGTTTTGTCTGTGCTGATGTTTGGAAAAAATATGCAGGTTTATGTGGGAATAATCATAAAACATAAATCGTATAAAAAAAACTACGCATTAGGCCTCGGTTCTTACCATAACCGAGGCCAAAAAGGGATCTATGGCCTCGGTTCAGACCACAACCGAGGCCAAACGTGCTTCGAAATTTTTATTTAATAATATTTTTTTTTAGTATATGGCTTCGGTTCGACCACATCTGAGGCCAAATGTGCCTCAAAATTTTTATTTAATTAAAAGTTTTTAAGTATATGGCTTCGGTTCGTCCACAACCGGGGCAAAAAAGGGTACTATATAGCTTCAGTTGAATAGAACCGTGGCAGAAAGGGGGTGTTTTTTGCTTCGGTTGACACATGAGGCCAAAAGCTACTCCTTTTTGCCTCGCCCCAATATGCCTTGGTTTTGTAACCGGGGCAAAATATTGAAAAGAACCGCGACCAAAAACCCTTACTGCACTAGTGTGTAAGGAATGTAACATCCATAAGATACTTAGTAGAATTTGAAAATTTCTACTTCCTTTATTTAATTTCAAAATGAAATCCAAAATCCAAAACTATAATCATCAAATAAATTAACTTTAAACTAAATTTAAAAGACTCTCCATCAAAACCCAATACGTCTTCTAATCGTTGTGCATTTGCTTTAACATCTGCTTCCGTATAAAAATAGAATCATCGTAGTCACACAAACAAAATAAGGGTGAGCTAACAATACAAACGTCAAAATATCATAACCAGAATACACATCAATCACCCAAATCTTACACAGACATAATGTCTCACAACATGATACAACCAATCCTTTAACACGACCACACAAAACATGTCACCAAACACTAGTGATCTCAGCGTCAAGAGTCGATTTGTAACTCTTGCACGTAGCTTACCAAGAACTATTCTATTTCCCATTACTCTCCTAACGAACCTCAATGATGTATACAACAATTTTTGAGAGCCTCAATGAAGCATACAACTTCTTATTACTCTCCTCATAAGCCTTGGCGAAGTATACAACTTCCCATTATTCTTCTCGAGAGCCCCAATGACTTATACAACTTCCTATTACTCTTCCCGAGAGCTCTGATAGAGTATATGTAAGACCTAGGAAAAATAATTAAATTTCAATAAGGGTAAATGGAGCATGGGAGATATTATTTATATTTATTAAATAAGAGTTTAAATAGTGTAGTGCAGTTGCTTAGAGTTCTTTATGATGGACTGAAGTTGAGGGTCATGTGTTTGATTCTTGCCTTGCGCATTTGATATGTTTATTTTTGTTTCTTTTTCTATTATTGTTTTGAACATGACATGTATGTGTATAATTGTTGTAACGTTGTTGGATATGTGAATGACAAGATAAATATGTGATAGTCTGTTTAGTTTTGGTTTGAAAGTGTTTGTTTGGAACTTAGAGGTGGTGAGTTTGAACCTTAGAGAAAAAATATTCTAGTTTTCTTTCTAGCATTTTAAGGGTGTGGGTATGAAGAGTTGAAAGCATATTTATTGTATCTTATCACAAGCACCTGAAATAATGGCTCATTAAGATGAATTAACTACAAATTTAATATTAAGTTGTAATTTTAATATTTTTTATGAGCAGAAAAAGAAAGGTTGAGTCAGAATATTTTTCAATGTGCAGCCCAATATTTTATTTTCAACGTTGTTCAATCAGGAAAAACAAAAGGTTTTAGTTGTTAAACCAAGGGTAAAGTGGTCTTGTTGTAAGAATTTCAGATAAGGGGAGTTATCATTTTTCTAGTTATATGATTATGTGTTCATAAATGTTTGAAGTTTGGATTATGAAATGCTAAAGTGTGTTTCTATTGAAGAATTTTAATTTTTAGCATATGAATATATGGTGGCATTGGAAAATACATTTTCTTTGGTTGAAGTCTTTGGTGCAAGGGAGGCTAATATTTTTTCTTCTTATTCTCGTTATTATTGTGTATTGGTGTGTAAATCATCGTTGCAATTTGGATTATACGTGGTATAAGTGTTTCTACAGAGAACAAATAAGAGGTTAGACACGAGCGTCACCTTACCATGTAGTCCGCTATCTCTTCAGTTGGCCTCTTTCCGGTCGATACCTGTCAGCTTGGACCCAGGGGGGGTTACCTGCAGAAGAATCTCCGAAGCTCAAGTAAGTCAAAGCTCTCAGAGAGTCAAATTAGGGATTAATGAATGCGTACCTTTAAATGATGGGGTCCACGTGTATTTATAGAGCATTAATGACGTTTGACCATTTCATGGGCTGGGCCTTGACTTGGGCTCTAGGTAGGGCTTGTGAGTGGGCCAGGGCCCAAACCCAGGCCCTTAAGGTTTATTGGACGTGGATGTCTCCATTATGTTGAGTTCATTAGAGTGGTCGGCCTAGGTTCTAAACTTAGCGGATATGCTGGAGTAGTCGGTCTAGGCCGACTATTTGTCTTGATAGCTTACGTTGATGTAGGTTAGGCTAAGCCGACCTAGGCTGGATACTTGGCTGTCTTGATATGCACACTTTTTACTTGGTTGAGTTTGGCTAGGTACAGTACAATAAGGATGGATGAAATAAGATGTCTTCAGTTCAACTTTCAGGAATAAGTTCTTAGCAACATTTTTTTCTAGTTTATCAATTTGTATATTTATTTATAGTAAATTATTTTTTTTTTAAATTTATAATTTTTTTATAAACTCATATCGCTATAAATTTAAAAAATATATTTAATTTCATATTTATAAATCAATTGGAAAAAAATTTGAAAAGTGATTATAATAATTAAATAATTTAAATATATTGTAATTAGAGTAATAGAAAAATATATAAATTTAAAATATAGAAAAATATAAAAATTCTTAACGTAATTTTATAAAAATTTCAAAAAACAAAATTATAAAATTCAAAAATTCAAATTCAAGTAAGATAATTATTTGATCAAGTTATTAGTTATCTAAATTAAAGTTAATAGTTAAACAAAATGAATTAATTAGTAAAAAAATTTAGTTTTGAAAAAAAAGTTAGTAATAGATGTCTAGTAAATAAAGAATAAGATGAATTAAGAAAATTCATTTGAATTAAATTTGACAAATATATATTTGTACAGTTAAAATAAGGGTTAAATATGTTTTAGGTCCCTTAACTTTAAGTGGATTTTGAAATTAGTCCATTTCGAAAGTTTATATTAATTTAGTCATTCGTCTTTCAAATTATGTGAAATTAGTCATTTTAATCAAATTTTATTAAGTTTATCTGACATTTCAAGCACGTTTTATAATAGTATTTGACTTAACATTAAACCAAAAATGTATCAAACAATATAAACAACTCAAATACAATCCTGAAATGCGTACGAAACATCAAATAAACCTATTAAAATTTGATTAAAAAGACTAAATCCACGTATTTCGAAAGATGAAAGACTAAATTGTTCCAAAGTTTTGAAATGGACTAATTTCAAAATTCACTTAAAGTTAAGGAACTAAAAACATATTTAACCCTTAAAATAATTTAATTTGTTAAAATTTTGGTGTAATTTGTTTTTAGAAAAATAAAATTAAATAATAAGTTGATTATAAATGAAATTATCTGAAAAGAAGTGAAGTAAACAATCAGATATACGATTAGGACTACATATTGTTAACTGAAACGTAATCAATAGCAAGAAATGATGCCCTAAGAGCGTTCTTTTGGTATGTCGTGTTTGAAAGTATGAATATATTGTGGATCGATCATGTTGTTCCTTTAAATCTATCTTTGTTTATATTTGACTTAACTTATCTTTGTCTTTTGATATTATTTTCATTTGTGAATTTGGAAGTAGTATTTGGCCGGCAAGGGTGCCAATAATCTTTATTTTTGAGTTCACTAAATTCTCAAATTCACCAAATAATTTATAATTGTTAATTTTTTTTTAAAATTTATATTTATAAAAAATTATAAAGTTTTGATAAAGTAATTTATTATAAATAAATGTACAAATTTATAAAAGTAGAAAAAATGTTAAAAATTCGTTTCATCAGAACACATAATTCCAGCAACAAACAACTTGAAAAATTCATCAAGAAGTTGTAGTTGAACAAAAGGATATAGTTTGGGAAAATAATTTTCAGATGGTCTACCCATGTCTACAAGTTCAAAAGTGATCTATAACAATTAAAAAAATTGCAGAAAAGAGCATACAATAGTAGAGGAACAACGGTCAGGAAGAATTTCTGGATATTGGGTGCTAGAACTAAATTGAAAAACCCAGGCAAGATCGCTAATTAGATTTTTATTAAGTTTCATTCGATTAAATTATGTTTTATTTGGATAAAGCTAAATATTTGGTGGAAGGTGTTTTTTTCATTTACGTGGGTATTTCTTGGGGTAAAGTTAAGTGGCGGGTGAGTGTTTTTTTTTTTCTCTTATTTATTTATTGTTATTATGTTTGACATATGGCGGAATTGTTTTTATAATATGTATATTATTATTATTATTATTATTATTATTATTATTAGTAGTAGTAGTAGTAGATGTTGGAAGCATTGGAATAATATGTTTGTTTGGCAGCAAAAATAGATTTAATATATATATATATATATATATATATATATATATATATATATATATATATATATATATATATAAACAATTCCATAAAAACATCATAGTTGAAACAATTAAAAAGATTTACATCAAAAGACATTAATGTTTTAGCTAGCATCTAAAATATCATCATGGAGTGAAATATAAACCAAATATCATCATGGAGTGAAATATAAACCAAGTAACCAACACATAAAACAAGAATACAATAGAAATATAATCAAGTGCAATACAAAGAGAGTTTAGAAATTACATTTAATCCCAACTATAGAGGAATTATTTTCTCATGATGATGAATACAAGATGAACTTGGAGTAGCATCCTTCTTTCCATAGCTATATACTACTATACTATATATAGGTCCTAACTAACTAAGAGTATCTTTCTAGAATGGTACAAAACCAATATACAAAATCAGCATGAAAATAATAGGGGTCATACCCTGTATTTATAGAATTTTAAGTGATGCTCTAGCTTACAAATCTTGCAGTTTAGCCATGGAGGTTTCCTTCCAAAGTGGGTTTTCTTCTCAAGCTTGGGCATTCATCTTTTGCAGTTCAACAATGGAGGTTTCCCAACCATGGAGGTTTTCTGTTCATGCTCAACTTCAAATCTAGAGCTTCACGTTTCTTTACAATGAAGTTTTCTTAAAATTTAGCTTAAGCGCCAAATTCGTTGTTCAGCCGCAGACCTAAAATTTAACTTTGTCAGTTCATCTTTTGGTTTGAGCTGCAAACTTTTGGGCTCAACACCAACTTTATAATTTATTTCATTTTACCAGCAAAACAACACAAAATACATTAATTTCCACTTTTTATCATTTCTCATGACCTCATTCTGTAATTATGTAAAATTAGGACAATTTTAATGATTTTTACATTGATTTAGTGCAAGATAAGTGTCTAAATGATATGCAATTTAACTAATAGTTGATAATTACCATGCTACTAAATGTGAACCCCTCATTAGACAGTCAAATGAGTCAGCCAAAGTTTGGTCAAGTTGGTCAAACTAAATGGGCTAAAATGCAAATATTGAGATTTTTAAATTTCTCTACAAATTTGGACTATGTGATTGTAAGGGCTGAATTGAAAAATTGGGCAAAATTTATTTGTTGATCATTTATTAGATATACTTAATTTAATTATATTTGAAATTATTAACAAAAAATATCTGCAAAATATTTTTAAAATTGATCAAATATGTTAATTAGTTAGGATATATTACATTATCAGAAAATAGATTTCAACAAGAGAAAGACATGATTTGAGTCTTATATAAAGAGACCAAGGGGAAGCAGAAAAAGTAGTTCAAAGCTAGGAACCCTTTGAAGGTCTTGATCACGTCTTGCCCACCATTCTTTCATATTTTTATGTTATTTTTGCATTCCATGGAGTGCTAAGCTTCTATAGGGTTTGTTCCAATGTAATTTTGTTATGAATTTCGAGGTTATAATAAAATAATTTCGTTGTTCTTTTTATTATTGTTGAGGTTTTAATTTTTCTCTGTATTTTGTTTCTAAATCAAATAAAAAGTAATCAAAGTTGAAGGGTTTTTAAATTTAATTTAGACTTTACTTTGATTTAATTTAAAAGCTTTCATGTGATTAAATAAGTTTTTACCAATAATTGAGACTTTACTTCGATTAAAGATAATCATTTTAACTAAAATTAGTCCAGACTCTACTTTGATTAATTAAGCTTTTTATTTGGTGAGGAAACAAAGGAATAAACATGATTAGGCATAGTAAAGTTTAATTAAGACTGTACTTTGGTTGAATTTATTGTGAATAAACTAAAAGTTCTTATTGTTAATTAAGATTGTAGTTTGGTTAAAAATAAGAAAGCCAACAAATTAATTGAAACTTTACATTGATTGATTTGAAAATCTAAGACAATAATCAATTGACCAATAATATTTAGATAACTAATGATGAATCTATTTTGAAAAAGTAGTGAAATTAATCTATTTTCTTTATCATTATTTTTATATATTTACATCTTTTTGCTTTTTAATTCTTCCTCTCATTTATAATTTTATTATTTAATCTTTTATTTGTTTTATTTTACTTTATCTTCTATTATTTTTATTTTTTTTTACTAACTATTTTTGTATAAATTTTATAGGGACTAGTTTGTTAGGAATTAATTTTATGTTAGTTGGGAGACGACTTTGGGTTATGTTAACCTTAATAATCTTTTTGGCTACTTTCTTGAGAATATTGAGGTTGTTATAAATAAGTAGTATTAATATCATTGTGTCAATGACAACACCAAATAACCTTCAATCTTCCTGGCATTGCTTGCGATGCGCCACACCAGATAACCTTTCTTAAAAACTCTTGGTTGAACTTTAGAGTTCTACTTTTTAACCCCTCATTACTTTGTGGCACCTTATCGAATTCGAGCATTCTCTTGCTTTTGAGCTATAGTAAATCTAAATCGATATAAGACAATCTCCATTACTTTCGTGATCATATCGTTCCCGTTGAGAAGATGGTTCTTCTAACTCCACTAGCATCATGGCATTAGTGCCATAGACCAAGATGAATGGTGTCTCCTTAGTGGACAATTGAGGAGTGCACCTATACATCCACAACACTTCTATAGTAAGTCTTCAGATCATATCCCCTTGGTCGAGTCCAACCTCTTTTTCAACTCTACTAGGATAACCTTATTTGCAACCTCGACTTGCACTTTTAACTGTGAATGTTCAACGAAGCTATTCTTGTTGCCAAGATTAGCATAAAACTCAACCAAACTCTTGTTTAAGAACTGCTTACCACATTCAGTTATTGTAGTATGCAGTATTCCATACCGACATACTATATTGGCCAACTTTGAGAGCACATCGACTCTTATATTATCTCCTTTTGAAATGTGTTTTAACTTGACCTCGGTGAATTCCTCCAATATGGTCTTAACCAAATGGTAATATTGGAGTAACAAAGCATCATTCACCTAGTACTCCCCTGTGAGGTGTTGTATAGTGAGTCGAGAATCAGTTTGGCATATTATCAAGGTAGTCCCCATCTCCTTTTCTAGTGTAAGGTCTTATATTATTGCTTCATACTCGATTTGGTTATTAGAGGTCATGAAATCAAGATGTAGTGACTTCTCTAACAATAAATCATTAGGACCTTCAAGCACGATATTGACCTTCCTCCTTCTGGAAATGACGAGCCATCTACATATAGTACCCGCCATGATGTTGGCACAAGCAAGCTTGAAGCAAAGAATTGATAAAGCCAAGTTCATGAAGATCATGTGTGTTTGATGAAGATTGATGAAGATCCACTTGAAGATTGTGTTTTTAGTGTATTAAATCTAGAAATAATATGTTAAATGTAATGATTATGTGTTATATCATGTCGGTAGGCTATATGACATAGGTTAGATATCTTGTTAGTCTTAGTGTATCTCTTTTAATCTATTAAAATGGGTTTTAACACATTAAAAGGCTTGCAGTATATAGTTTCTGGTATGAATGTATTCAATTAGTTGAATTATTTTTCAATGGACTGATTTCACATAAGTCCTGTGAAATCAACTAACTGTACGAAAAATTCAACCGACTAATTTCATTTAAACCAAACTATATATGATGTGTTTTTTAGAGCAGAGACACAATTCTAAGTTTTTGAAGGCGAAATCTTGTCATTCATCACTGAAAAACTCTATCTCTACAATACACAACTACAATGTGTTGATTGAAGATCTTGGTTGATCTTGGCGGCATTTTGGCTTGTGAGTAGCTTTAAGAACACATGTATGGTTGGCTAGGGAGACTCACCATCAGTTTTGGATGTTCTTGTGTCTCTGGTTGTTTTGCCTGATGTGATTTTAGGTCTATAAGTGTGATTCTTGCAAGGTGTACGTCTAGATTTTTGTGAGTCAAAAATCATGTGAATTTCTTTGTTCAAAAGTGTCATCTTGGTGTTTGATTTGTAAAACTTTTGAATATAGTGGAAACCAGGCTTAGGTTTTCTTGGTAAACTGGATGTAACTTTGTGATTGAGTGAACCAGTATAAAAACAATTGTGCAATTCTCTTTCCTTCATCTCACTCACTTTGAATTACTCTAAAAACTCCATAAAACCAAGGAATCCACTCTTTGTTGTGCTTTAATGCATTCTTGTGTGATATGAGGTTGTATACTTGTTAGAAATATTGTTTGGAACAAGTCTTGTATGTAAAAGTTTGTTGTTTGAGTTAAATCTGTGAATTCTGCATTCTGCATAAATTCCCAGGATTTTAGCCGACTAATTTGAAATTTTAATCGACTGTTTCATAATTCAAGAACAAATTAGTCTTTTGTTTTATTTTTTGACTGATTGAAAGTGTACTGTTTTGCAGCTTTTACATTCTAATTCTCCAGTCAATTTAATTCAATTAAAAGGGGTTTTATGCACTAGTGCAGAAAGGGGATTTGGTAGCAATTATTTTTTCCATTCTACCCCGAACTGAGGCATATTAGGACGAGGCCAAATGGGGTCAGATTTTGGCCTCAGGTGTGAACCGAAGTAGAAACCTCACATTCTACCTTGGTCCTTATGACAACCGAAGCCATATGGTACGATAAAAAATCAACCCTAGGTTCTTCCACCACCTTTGGACCACCATGGAAGCCTCCGTCCATCTTTGACTCACCAAAAACCACCACGCCATCTAGGAACCTCTACCACTCGCATGTTCACGCATCAACGAGTCCACTATCGTCTCGCAACAGTCACCGAAGACAAAACCACTAACGTTCATCACAAATTTGCACCATGAACAACAACACCGCGGATTGTAGCAATGTTCGCGGGGAAGGAGACCCAATGATGCGACGTGGCTATGCGAGTAGACGAAGCAACAGACCTGTGGTGAGGTGAGTGGCCGGAGCGCAACAATAGCAGAAGGCGATACGAGCGAGGCGCGATGAGAAAAATCACAAGCGTGAGGAAGAAGAAGAAGAAGAAGAAGAAAAGGGATTCACATTTTTGAACCCTAACCGAACTTATGGCCCCGATTCAATTTTTAATTGAGGCAGAAAACCCTTTTTGGCATCGGTTCAATTTCAATCGAGGCCAAACATTACCCTAGTGGCATTTTTGAAATACTACACTAGTGATGCTTTCAAAAAAGTTTTAAACAACCAATCCAATCCCCCTCCCCCCCTCCTTTGGCTTAAATCACTAAGACTATCCCTGTTTAGAACTCACTAGAAAAATCAGCCCAACACTAGGCCTTTATAGTCCCCTCTACTCGAAACAAATGTGGAATTCTATAACTCCATAGTCCAAAACACCATTTTACCTGTTAGGTTTGGCTTTGGCAGAATTTTTTGGATGGGGTAATTTGTTCTTACCACCACCATATAGCTTTGAAAAAAAGGTCTCGACCTTGTCACTATAGTTAATGGTGACAACACCACCTTCTCCACCATTTGATAAAAAGAATCTACGTCTTGCAAAGTTCTACTAACGAAGTATACCAGGTGTTCTTCGTTATCTTGTTCCTGAAGAATGGTCGTGTAGATTATGTCCTTAATTGCAGCGATATATATCAGCAAGGGCTTAGATGTGTTCGACTTTTGCAACACCAAGGGAGATGTTTATGCTTTCTTAATATGATTTAAGTTGGTTTGACAAGCCTTAACCCAAAGGAACTTGGTCGACTACTTTAATAATTTTATCACCGATTTCGTCTTCCCAACTAGTCTCGATAAGAAACGAGATATAATTATCAATCAACCAGTTAACATTTGTACTTCTTTGACATTTTTCGGTCTTCTCATCTCAATGACAACTTGACATTGCTCAAGATTTGCCTTTATTCCTTGATGTGTTAGCATAAATTCCCAAAAATTACCTCTACCAACACCAAAAACACACTTCTCTAGGTTAAGATGTAGATTATACACTTTTAAGGCTGAGAATACATCAATAAAATCCTTTGCACATTGAGAATGAGAGGAGACTTAACCACTATATAATCCAAATATACCTTTACATTATTGTCGATGAGGTGAAGAAATACTTTGTCCATAAGCTACTGATAAGTTGCTCATGCATTCTTCAGGCCAAATGGCATTACTTCACAATAATAATAGGTTTCCTCTATGATAAAAAGTCATTTTAAGCTTACCCATTTTTGCCATGAGAATCTAATTGTAACATGAGTAGGCATTTAAGAAACTCAGCATGTTATTCCTTGCTACACCATCAACTAGCTGATCGGTACTTGGCAAAGTATGGCCATCATTTTGACAAGCTTTGTTTAGGTTCGTGTAATTGGTACACATTGGCCATTTTCCAGTAGGCTTTTTGACTAAGACAACATTGGTCAACCAAGTTGTGTATTGAGCTTCTCGAACAAACCCTACTTGTAAAAATTGCACAATCTCAAAGCCAAATTCGCATAAAACGTCTAAGGTGGTAGCCTAAATAATCTCTTTTATCTTGTCCTTAAGGGTTATACAATGTTTCCTCATATTGGCATTTGGTGGTGTATACGCCTTCTTGAGCGTCGACAGGAGATCTGCTTATAATGCCTCGTCTAAAACACGAGATTCGGTGTTGTTAAGTGGGGTATATCACGAGAACCGAGTAGGTTTAAGCTCTTTTTGCCTGAAACCACCCTTAGTGCAACATCTCGTTTTGACGACTTCTTTCAATTGGCATGGTCTTTTGACTTGTTTTTGAATTCCCTTAACTATTCTAGTTGCATAAATTTTGCAGCATGTTGCCTCAACTCATCCCAGCTAGCAACTGAAGCCATACATAAATCATTTGCAAAGGGTCCCGACCTTAGTGCAACGACCATATGATGCAAAGCTACTTTAAGTTTCAGGTTCCTAATAATGAGGGAAATCTTCCCAAACCACTCCATAAAAGAACACAAATACTATCCCTTCTTTTGTATTATGTTGACAAGGGTTAAGGAAGTGAAGTGTAAGACTAACAAGTCGCAAATTACATCCCAAACTGCCCTACTAGAGTGCTAAAGCAATCTATCGAGACTGGAGGCAATTGAGAGAACCAATTAAAGGTGGCTCCCTTCAAAGTGGTAGGAAAAACTTTGCACATGGCTACACCATCAATGGTGTATAGACTAACTTGAGTAACATAAACATTGATATGTTCATCTAGGTCAATATTGCCATCATATCAGTCTAGGGTAAGGGGACTTCTAGTTGGGAAGGAGAGAGTTTTCCATGATGTCGTCCATGAAGGGATGCCAACGACTTTCTCCCACCACGAGTGATGTATTGGTTGTGCTTCCAATCTTTAGAGTGGTGTTATAACCACTTTCCTCCTCAATCTCGGGTAGAAGCTAAAGATGGGATACATTTTTTTGCATTATCTCCTTCTCTTTCCACTTCTCGCCTCCTTCTACCTTCCTCTTTGGCTTAGCATTCTCTTGCCTCTATGCATCCATCTCCTCGATATTTCTCTTATTGTACTCAACAAACTCTCGTTTCATTTCCAGCAACATAGCCATCTCTTATGATACCTAGTCGACCTCCCTAGGTAATATCATCTTGCTTCTTGTAGATATATATAGTCTTTCTTCACATAATACTCCTCGGTCACACTTTGGGCGCCAAAATGATCTTGTAGGATTGAATATATCTGGTAAAGATCCCCATGAACATTTCTTCTCACATAATCCAACCTTCAACTTCACATCCCCAAGCAAAAATGTCCAAGGTCCTCATCTCCTCAAGACTGAAATATGGTGTGCCTTTAGAAGACACTCTGACGGTCGAGTCAGTCAAGTGCATCAAATAGTAATAAATGTTGTGCTCTTTGTACTGTGTTTATGGGCTTTTATTTGGATGAGCCTGATCCACATACTAAATCACCTTGATTAACTTGCTTAAAACTTTTCTAATGCAGTTTAGTCATTTACCTTGATTTAATCCTAATTATCCTTGTTATTGTCTTGACCAACATGTTGTTTTGTCTAAGTATATTCAGGCCAACATCATCTTAGATCAGGTAATCGAAATGTTTTAAAATATGTATAGTACAATATATATATATATATATATATATATATATATATATATATATATATATATATATATATATTTCCATTAAAATAAAAACATCATAGTTGAAACAATTGAAAAAAAAAGTTAATGTTTTAGCTAAGATCTAAAATATCATCGCGGAAATTTGGACTGAAGCACATGCATGTGCTTATACTTAATACGTCATTTGTACTTTCAAATGAACTATCTCAACAAGTTATATATGTAGAAATGATCTCTAGATATATGTATATGGGTTATTCAAATACGGTTAATAAATGTTAATTGAAAGAGTACATGGAAGACATGTTTAGCTTTATTTTACTGAACTTCAACTATAAAACAACAAAAAACAAGCAAATATGTGTATAATTATTATATTTCATATATAAATTATTTGCTGTTTTATTTCCTTCATAAAAGCTCAGATACTAATTGTGAAAGATTGGTTAATTAGGTTTGGTAAAAAGAATCTTCAAACTGATTAGTCACGTGCAAAGTAGGGGAAATAAAAATCTTACAGTATGCCCAACCCACACTTTTACTGTGTACATATTTAGTTGTGGTGCCTGAACAAGGAAGGGGAAAAAGGAGGTGGGCATATACATGTATTCAGCTGCTATGATTGTACCAACAATGAAAAAGTTAAAGAGGCCAACTCACCAAAAACAAAAATAATAAGAAGATAATTTTTGTCTAGTACATCTTCTAGTTCTAATAATATCTATAAATAAATACATTATAAACATTACAAGTTGGGAGGCAAAAAATGTGCGTATGACAAAAGTTGCTTGTCCCACACCCGCCAACCATACTGTATCAAATTTATAATTTGATTTTATTAAGATAACTCCGCTTTTTACCTAGGAACCAAATTATTTTTAGTAGAAAATTATATATCATATTCGTGGCCATAACTCCACAACGTGGTGTGAACGCTTGACAAAATAGTTGCTGTGACAACCTTAGATCCTCCAAACCTCAAGTTTAGGCTATATATACAAAAACTCTGAGGCCATATTATAATACAAATAGATAAAGGAGTTTGGGAAAGATGGAGCAGAAGGAAAACCATGCCAGAAGGAAAAAGGGAGGGCTTATAACAATGCCCTTCATCTTTGGTAAGCCTCAAATTATATTAAAATTTTCCCTCCATTCACAACCTTCTTAGCCAACAAAGGTTGTTCTTGTTGGTAAGAAACAAAATCATATCTTTTAAAGGCACGAGTTTGAATCTTAGCTATAACGTGACAATCACATTACTAAGTAATTTGGTAGTATTTTTTCGAGTCTTGAGGTTTGGTCAAATTCTATAGTGTGATTATGAGATTCTGCTACCTAGCTCCTCGAACCACAAGACTAAGTAAATGGCTTTGGATCTGACATGTAAACTTTGGATTGATTTGTTTTGGTGCAGCTAATGAGATTTGTGAGAAGCTGGCCGTAGTGGGATTCAATACAAACATGATTAGCTACTTGACTACACAGCTTCATATGCCATTAACCAAAGCCGCTAACACTCTCACTAACTTCAGTGGAACTGCAAGCTTGACACCTTTGCTTGGTGCTTTCATTGCTGATTCTTTCGCCGGAAAGTTCTGGACTGTTACTGCTGCTTCCATCATATATCAGATAGTAAACACCTTTTACTAACTTTCTTTTGTGTTCAAATTAGTGTACTATGCATACTCAGATTTTAAACTTCTTGGTGTTGCAGTAAAACTTAATAGAGGCTCTTCCATATTGGGAAAAGAAACATTCACATATCATATTTGCTTAGTTGTTAACTTTTTTCACGTGAGGATATCTGCAGAGGTGTTAGGACATGGAAAAAGGCCACACTGGTAACAAGTAATTATAATTAACGGATGCTTAGATGGAATAAAAACATGAAAGTGGGAAATGTTTTAAGTCTGATTGTGTTTGATGAAAGATCATGTCATTATTTTCTTTGTCCATTTTATAAAGACACATGATTAGAATGGAACCTTTTCCTAACTAGTCACCGTTTGTGTAAACTAATCAGGGAATGATTAGTTTGACCCTCTCAGCGGTGCTTCCACAGTTTAGGCCACCTCCTTGCAGAGGTGAAGAGGTATGCCAACAAGCGAGCGGGGGACAGCTGGCAGTTCTCTATGTCTCACTCCTTCTTGGGGCTCTCGGGTCGGGCGGTATCCGACCCTGCATCGTCGCATTCGGGGCGGACCAGTTCGACGAGTCGGATCCCAAACAGACAACAAGGACATGGACTTACTTCAACTGGTATTATTTTGTGATGGGTGCAGCGATTCTTGTCGCTGTCACTGTTTTGGTTTACATTCAAGATAACATTGGATGGGGATTGGGCCTCGGGATCCCCACCGTCGCAATGTTCATCTCAATTATTGCATTCATTGTCGGGTACCCGCTTTACCGGAACTTGAACCCGGCTGGGAGCCCGTTTACCCGATTGGTTCAAGTGGGTGTGGCGGCAATTCGGAAGAGAAAGGTGGCAAATGTGTCAGAAGCTAGTTTACTGTACCAAAATGATGAACTAGACGCGTCTATTTCGTTGGGAGGGAAGCTTCTCCATAGTGGACAAATGAAGTAAGTGCCTCAAATATATCTTCTTTTAAAAAATAAAAGAATTATTGTTAATCATGTATCCACTTGCCTTTTTTTTTAAGCTTTCTGAAAAAATATAACTACTAAACTTTTACTAGATTTTCTGGTTGAATCAGTGGTCAGGAAGTGATGGACCACGTTCTTTTCTTCGTGGGGTCATAAAATGTTCTGGAAAAAAGTTTCATCATGCTGATTTACCCATCATTTAAATTTATAAAGAAGATAAAATAAAAGAACGTGAAAAATTAATAGAATATAAAAAAAATACAAATTATATGTATTTTTCAAGAAAAGATTTATACCTCGTGTCCTAATAATTTTGAATTTGAAAAGAGTTAAAACTTTTGGTGTGACACGTACAATCTTAATCCCTTGGTTCAATGTTTTCAAATAAAGTTAAAACTATTAATATATAGTTTCATGTATAGGTCTGTCTGTTGAATGTTAAAAGTCTCATACAAAATTTTATAAGATTAAAATAGATTTTAATATTTACTTCTTAATTGATGTTATGTTTTAAAATACCAAATACATGTTTAAGTCTTCTTTTTTAGATGACCATTTTGTGTGCTGATGAACGTATTTTGTTATCATTCAACATGAGAGAGAGATCCATTTCATATTAGGCAGATAACCACAAACTACACAATCCTTCATGTCACTCTAAATTTATCATGTGCAAAGAAAAAAAAAACAGGGATGTCTTGTCCGTACATTAAATCAATTATATGGTTGTTTTTGGTTTTCTTCGCGACCACAATGTTCGTTTGATATATATCTTTAGCAATTCGACTTTGGAAAAGATGCCTTTCTAGTCCCACCGAGTACCAAATAATGTCCAGAGTAATGATAACCTTAGTTTTAGGTCCATAGAATATCTATCCTTTTGGTTTGCGAATTATAATGTACTTTAGTAATGAATGACCAATATTACTTCTCATTAAAATTGTGATTACTATACTTTTTTATATAGTAAATACAACATTAAAAGGGGTAAATGTTGCAAAATAAAAAATAAATATATGCAAACACAAATCCTTCAATAAAGCATAAGTTCGTGCGGGCTCATCTTCAAAGAAATTATTAGTGTCACTAATTTCTCTGTCTGTGTCAACAAATTCAACGACATTAAAACAGTTGATTAAAGAAATTACGAGTGTCATTAATTTTTGTGTCTCTGTGTCATCAAAAACATAAGTTTAGCTAACAACACTTTCCTTATTATGGGGCACATTTTAGAAAAAACAAAAAAAAAATGTTGGTGCTTTATTTTATGTTTTATAATTTTCTACGACTTTATATTTATTCATTGTCATTAAATGTTAGGAGTATATGTATTTTATATTAAAGAATAGTGAGAAGAATTTTTTAAAAGTTAATAATTTTGAATAGTTTGGTATATTGATAATATTTTTAAAAAGCCGTATTAACATTGCTTTCATTATTTTGTATGATTATATAAGAAGTGTGTCAGGATTAGGTTTGATGAAAATAATGAGATTTTTGGCATTTCTTACTAAATAAAGTTTTCCATGTTGAAAATTGATACAGATTTTTGGACAAGGCAGCAATTGTGACAGAAGAAGATGACAGCAAAACACCCAATTTATGGAGGCTAAGCACAGTGCACAGAGTGGAAGAATTGAAATCCATAATCAGAATGGGACCGATATGGGCCTCAGGCATTCTTCTCATCACAGCCTATGCTCAACAAAACACGTTCTCTCTGCAACAAGCCAAAACCATGAACAGACACCTAACCAAAAGCTTTCAAATTCCAGCAGGCTCCATGTCCGTCTTCACAATTCTCACCATGCTCATCACCACTGCATTCTATGACCGAGTCTTCATCAAAGTTGCCCGAAGATTCACTGGGTTGGACCGTGGCATAAGCTTCCTTCACAGAATGGGAATTGGGTTTGTGATCTCAACCTTGGCTACGTTGGTGGCTGGTTTTGTTGAAATAAAGAGAAAGAAAGCAGCTTTGGCATATGGACTTTATGACCACCCACATAGCACAATCCCAATCTCTGTGTTTTGGCTTGTGCCACAGTACAGTCTTCATGGAATGGCTGAGGCATTTATGTCGATTGGGCACTTGGAGTTTTTCTATGACCAGGCTCCAGAGAGCATGAGGAGCACTGCAATGGCACTATTTTGGACTGCGATTTCTGCTGGGAACTATGTGAGTACCCTTTTGGTTACTTTGGTCCACAAGTTCAGTGCTGGACCTAATGGCTCCAATTGGCTCCCTGATAACCTCAACAAGGGAAAATTAGAGTACTTTTACTGGATCATCACATTACTGCAGTTTTTCAATCTTATTTACTACTTGGTTTGTGCCAAATTGTACACTTACAAACCAATTCAGGTTCATGACAAAGGGAATGGCAGTTCCGATGGGAATCAAATTGAACTCACCACCCCTGTCTCAGTGTGATGTTGTAGGACTAGGAGCCTCTTACCCTTTCAATGACTATGATTGGACACTAGGAGACCCATGTGCTGTATATAAATAATAAATAATAATTATTATTGCTAAACAGTTATGGGAAAAATGCCTCCTATATCTTTTAACATGGTTGACTGAAATCCCATAAACTCATAAACCTCTTTAAACTTAGGAAAAGTCACATTCTTATCACGGAGGAAAAATAGAAAAAAAATGAACAAGACAACATATTAGCTCATCTACTGTTGTGCATTTACGCTTAGACTGTCATTTACTCCCGTGCAACAAAAACACAAGATACATGGTAAGCTAATAACATAATTAAAATATTTGTATAATACTAATGCAACAATACATTCTAATATATGCCATGTAATTCAATAAAACACTTGTCTGCGCACAAAGCCTACACAACCATTCCATTCGCACAGACCAACTTACACAAAGCCAAATGGAACATTACGCTATACACAAAGCTTAACAATCATATCATTCACACAAAATTGATTTGCGCAGACCCAAATACCACAGTCTGCTACGCATAGAGCCTAATTAATCAATCATACTACTCACACAAACCTACCATGTCAATTTCATATGTACATTACAATTACCCACCACCTTTATTTTTGGCATCACCTCATACTTCACTCAAATGCCCAACTCTATTGTTCCTCCAACAATAATAACACTTTAATAGATTATTCAAACATTTGAAAGTCTCCCCAACTAGGCTTATGTAATGTCCCAAATTCTAAAATCGGTATAGAAAGTAGCATGGTGGCAATTTTGTATTTAATTACAAAGACTTTCTATGCCAGTTAGACTTAGAACTTATATAAAAAGTAGGAATATTCTATTATTTTAAATTCAAAATGCAGAAACTATGTCGCTCTTTGTTTGTGTCTAGATATGTGTCAAGTTTCATTGTGTTCAACGGAGCTCATCGTTCATCATCATCATCGAAGATGTCTAGATCTGCATAGAAGGTGTCGTCGCTTGTGTGGAAGTGTTGTCTTCTCCGAAAAGGGTCTCTGTTGCGCTGGTGATTTGGTGAGGTCACTTTTTGCAATGACGCACAATGCGATCTAGTTTCTGCGTGGTTGTGCGTGGAATTGTGGGGCAACATTTTTCGAGGACGCTTGCGATGTAGATCTATAAGCAATGCAATGATTTCACATTGGTGAAGCTTGTTCTTGCTCCGGTTCGTCCTACTATGGGGAGGGTTCGTAGTTGCGCGCCTTATCCGACGAGGTGTAGGGACACTAATGCAGATTTTGCTTTTTACCTCGCCTTATATGCCTCGGTTGGCCAGGAACCGAAGAATATAATGGCGCGGTGGCATTTTTACAATTCCAGGCAACTTTTATACCTTGGTTCAGCTAAAATCCGAAGCAAAAAGGGGTTATATGCTTCGGTTCAAAAAAACCGGTGCCAAAGGTTACTCATATGCTTCGGTTGCACATACCCGAAGCCAAAAATGTGGCTCTTTGACCTCGGGTGACATTGAACCGGGGCCAAATAAGACTATATGCCTCGATTATTAATTGAACCGAGACCATATACTTTAATTAGGGCACAAAACTCGCGAGCCCCTCTTCTCCTTCCCCGCGCTGCATTTCTCCTCTCTCTCTCTCTGCAAGTTGTTGCACGAAAACGAAGACGAGGACGCCTCCACCGTATGAAAACGAGAACCACCATTGGCGAGTAGTAGAAAACTCACGGCAAACGACCGCAACCAGCACATTACCCCCGCTGGAGACGCGAACAAAACCACAAAATGAAAACTTTGCGTGAGCCACCGCTGCAGGAAGAGAGACCACCACTGCTACTGTCGTGATGCCTCTACCAAGGAAGAAGAAAGGGGCAGCACGCCTCCCACTACCAGTAGTAAGCAGCAGCACCACCGTTACAACGAACGCACCGTGAAACCCCACCACTGTGATGCCGACAACCACGCAGCCATCGGAGTTGCAGCTCGACGCAAATGGAGACACTTCCATGGAGGCGAAAGAGCAACAACTCCTCGTGCTATAGGCACCACAACAGACATGCAAAGAAAACCATACTAGAACCAAGCATCGCCATGACGCGTCATCATTCCAGACGTAAAGAGAAAACAACTCTATGGCCTCGGGTGATAACCGAGGCTAAAAGACCCCCCTCTCCTTTTGGCCTCGCCCTAATATGCCTCGGATCTAAAATTAAGGCAGAATTACGAAAATAACCGGGGCCAAAAGCCCTTACTGTACTGTGGGAGAACCAATGTCGCTCCAATGGTCGTTGGTGTGCTAGTTCTAGTGAGAGAAGATGGAAGATTAAGATGATAACATGTATAATAATGTGGTCTTGCTATACCACCTATATCTATGTCAATTCTGAAACCGATATAGAAAGTCTTTTGTAATTGGCACAAAAGGGCTTTCTTGCATTAGTGAACCTTATGTTCACAATTACATTGATTTGAAAAACTAATTGTTGGTTTTAAGGAGCTAGCTGCTTCTACTGACTTTAAACTCATTTTTGAGCCATTGATTATGATTTTAATGTGGTACCTATTGTTGACATTGATACAATTGTTGTTGATTTTACAACCTGTGATGTTAATGCTAAACCTAATGCACACACTAATTTTATAATTGTGATGCTCTTAATGTTATACTTGTTTCACACACTAATTTTTACTAGGGCTGGGCAAAATAAACCAAACTGCATTGCACTACCAAAAATTGCACTGAACTAAAAAACTGTTCACATGAACTGCACTGAACTGAAAAACAATTCAGATCAACTAAACTAAAATGTTATTCTTAAAAATAAATTGGACTGAACTGCACTGCACTATAATATAAACTGAACTGAACTGTTATAAACTGAATTATTTTATGAACTGCACTACGTCAGAACTGAACTGCACTATTTTTGAACTGAATTGCACTAATTTTTAACTTAACTACACTGTTTTTGAACCGAATTGCACTGATTTTGAATAAACTTCACTATTTTTTAACTGAATTGTACTATTTTTGAACCGGATTGCATTGATTTTGAACTGAATTGCACTATTTTTAAACTTAATTACACTATTTTGAATCGATTTGCACTACGCAATAATAATCTAAAGTTTATAATTTGAAAGTGTTTAGGAAATAATACTTGAAATATGCATCATACTTCAATACACCAATTAACATTTTTATAATTTTTTTATTTATATTAAAGTTTTCCGTAACTTAAAATGTAATTAAAATATTAAAATTAATATAATAAATATAAATATCGGTATTAACTTATTTTTTATATTTTAAAATTTTATGTAATATTACTTTTTAGTTTTACGATGTTTATTATGTTGCGTCAAATTTTTTAAAAGGATTTATTTTTAAAAATTCTCAAAATTAATATTTTTTTAACATTTGTATTCATTACTATTTGTGTGAAAAATGTTCTAGAAATTTTATGAAGTTCTAAAATATATTTCGTGAAGCAACGAATTAATAACTTTTTATATTTTTTAAGAATTTTTTAAAATAAATTTTCTTTAAAAAAGTTGACGCCACATAATATACATTTTAAAACTAAAAGATAATATTACATAAGATTTTAAAATAAAAAATAGTACCATTATTTATATTTATTATACTAATTTCAATATTTAAGAATATAAATAAAAAATTATAAAAATGTTAGCTGTCACAAAATTTAATTTTTAAAATAACTTCTGTAAAATCATGACATAAAAATAACATTACATATTAAAATTCATTCAAAATAAAATAAGATCTTGAATTAATTTATAATTTTTTTTAATAAATTAATTATAAATAAAATTATGAAAGAGAAAGAATAGAACGTAAGACACAAAATACATAAGTCCAATTCTTATCCTAATACCAATATTTTATTCGAGGTATTTTGCTCTTTCAATCTACTATAGTTCAATAATTAACTTAGTTAACTTAACATAAGTTTAGTTTCTTAAAACTGAACTATTTTATAATACAGTTCAATTACTATTATGAATAGTTTAGTATATTTTAGTTTAATATAGTACAATTAACTATAGTTTAGTATAGTTTAGTAAATTATGCTCAACCCTAATTTTTACCATATCCATGCTAAACATATTGAGCTCATTGTTGATTGTTGTTACCCATTCTTGTGTTCTTAATTCAAAGTTTAAAGAAATGTTTTTCAATGGTCTTAGTGTTGTCACTGATATTCTTAGAGTTAATCATTTTACATTTTACAGGCGTGTAGTGATTATTTGAAACAATTATTGAACTTATGTTATTTTTTACATCCTGTTGATGAAGATCAAAATGAAAAAAATAATAAAAAATCTCATTGGTAAATGTGGTCAAATATAAAAGATTTGCATTTTGTACTCTTGAGTGGTATGTGTGAAGATCAAGATGAATAAGAATGAGAATGCAGACAAACTATTCATAAATTGTAGTCTTTTTATTTTGGAAAACAATATACTTTTTAATTAATTGTAATTACATTTAATTATGAAAATATAGACAGCATTACAATATAGTTTTGAAATATTTGGACAAACTTTCATTATATATTATTAGAAGTGTTTAAATTAATAGTTTCAATTTTTTTATCTTATTTTATTTCTACTATTTTAGTAGATTACTTTGACTTATATTTTAAAATAAAATTATTAATATATCATTTAAAATAGGATTATCTAAATGAATAAACAAAACTAAAAATAATATTTTAAAATTGATTTAAATTGTTGAAATTTTATATTTCCACATTTGACAAAGTGTTGCCTATTTATGGTTTATTAATGATAACAATTTTGTTGAAACATGTTTTTTTTTTTTTTTTT
>Ga0209589_1002319_pt1 | contig 32856 bp, 30 predicted proteins | sample CowpeawhiteBW_FD_187525 | JGI IMG/M metagenome (GOLD analysis project Ga0209589, IMG submission 187525) | Root nodule microbial communities of legume samples collected from California USA - Cow pea white BW (SPAdes) (version 2) | ecosystem: Host-associated > Plants > Roots > Nodule | place: USA...
ATTCAAAAATAAGTGTTACATAAAAAAAGAAGATAAAAAATAATAAATTGTTAAAAAAATAATAATAAATAAGTTAAATAATAAAAGTTTTTAATTTATGTTTTTAAGTGTTAAGTAAAATAATCTTTTTGTTTTATATATATATATATATATATAATGAAAAAATATATTTTCGTTTTTTATTAATTAATAAAAATTAAAATTAAAAAATAAAAATTGTGGATTGGAGGGAACAGTTTTTTTCTTCTATCCCAACTTCTTCCAACTGCTGCCTAACCCATCTGCTAATGAAGTTAACACAAGAACCAGGGGGTTACCAAACACACACACACACGTTAATTTCATCATAAAAATATTCTCTGCATTTTTTTTGGCACCATGGCTATGCAACTTTTTTATTTAAATCATTGAATTTGGAATTGCAACAAAATAGAACCAATTGGTAAACCATTGGAATCAAAGGCAGAACTGCAAAAGAGGTATGCATTTTCTATCTTCAAACCTTTTGAATGTTGTATGATGTTCTAAGTTGAGGCTTTTGATTGATTGATTATATGTCGGTAAAAATAATTGAAACAGTTTCATATCACAAAAATACTTCTCTATTCTTTTTTTTACAATGCAAATCAATTAAATAATGAAGTAGAAAGAAGTAGAAAGAAGTAGAAAGGAGTGGATTCGTCACTGGAAAATAAAATTCAGCGGTGAACATTGTCATTCTGGGAAGTGTAATGTTGGTGTCGGCATTAGTAAGTGTTGGTTCGCGGTGGTCACCAGCGTTGCTGTGGTGGTCACGACAAGAGAGATAGCGAGCCACGGTTGAACCAGTGTTGGATTCTGGGGTGATGCGATGTGAGAAGGTGTTGGAGTTGGTAACGTCATTTGATGGCATTAGGGGTTGCCGCCGTTGTTGATCGTTCGCCGCCGTTGTTGGCCATTCGACGCTGGTGGTGGTCCGCTTGTGGGTCTCAAACAGGGACGGTCATGGTGTTTGGGTGGTGGCCGCGGGAGGTAAGAGACGAAGTAAGAGTTGCGTTTTTTATATATGGCTTTAGGGTTTGTTTAAGTTTTTACTTCTTGCATCACCATAGTTCATTCACACACCCCCTCTTCTTTTATTAAAGTTAGCAGATTTAAGTTTTTACTTCAGGCACCACCATAGTTCATTCACGCACCCCCTCTTCTTTTATTAAAGTTAGCATATTTAAGTTTTTACTTCATGCACCACTATAATTCATTCACGCACCACCTCTTTTTTAATTAAGGTTAGCATATTTAAGTTGTTTCTTCACGCACCTCCACCTCCAGATTTCAGTTTATGCACCCTTGCTTTTAATATTGGATTTTGTTTATTTATTTGCTTCATGCACTCCCCATTGTAATAACCCCACACCCCTTTCATTAAGTTTTAGTTTACTTTACGTACATGCGTTTTCACTAAGCACACACCCATTTCCTTTATTTTCTTCTTAGATATGATGTGTTTACTTTACTTTATGCACCCCGCATTTTACATTAATGCACCCCGCATTAAAGGTACCCGCCTTTGGGCGGGCGCTGTAGGGTGCTAATACCTTCTCTACGCGTAACCGACTCCCGGACCCAAAATTTGGTTTTCGCAGACTTTATTTTATTTTTATGGTTTTCCATAGTTTTCCTGAATAAACTATGGTGGCGACTTCTAAACTCTTTTTTCAAATCAATTTATTTTTAGTTCGTCGTCCCGTCGCGATTTAGGTTCAACACCATGACAGTGGTATAAGAAGTTCAACAATTTTATTTTATTTAAAGGTTATGCTAGAGGTGCTTTTGGTAAAACACTATTCATTAGAAAACATGCAAGTGATGTGATACTTGTTCAAGTTCATGTTGATGATATAATCTTTGGAGCAAATAATAACTCCATGTGTGAAAAGTTTGTTGCAGCTATGTAGGGAGAATTTGAGATGTCTATGATGGGTGAGTCAACCTACTTTCTAGGGCTACAAGTGAAGCAACTCATGCATTGGACATTTTTAAGCCAGTCAAAATACTGTTTTGACTTGCTGAAAAAGTTCAAAATGGAGGATTGCAAAGAGGTTGTCACTCCAATTGCTACAAACTGCCTTATGGATGCAGATGAAGCTAAGCAGCAAGTTGATTCAACCTAATATAGAGGATTATTTGGTTCTTTGCTATATCCAATAACTAGTAGGGTAGATATCCAATTTAGTGTATGTTTGTGTGAAAGGGACAACTAATGTTGGATTATGGTATCCTAATGATTCTAGCATTGTTCTTAGTGGTTTTTTATATTCTGATTATGTAGGGTGCAAATTGGATAGCAAATCACAAGTGGTACATGCCATCTAATTGGATCAAGCCTAATCTAATGGAATAGCAAAAAGCAAGCATGTGTAGCACTCTCTACTGCTGAAGCTGATTACATAGCAGTTGGACATGCATGTGCTCAAATCATATGGTTGAAGCATCAACTCATGGATTTTGGTGTAAAGCTAGAGAAGGTACCTCTATATTGTGATAATACAAGTGTAATCAACCTAACTAAGAATCCTATTCAACATTCTAAAACTAAACACATTGAAATTAGATATCATTTCATAAGGGATCATATTAGAAAAGGTGAAATTGAAATCAAGTTTGTGAAAACTGAAAATCAATTGGAAGATTTGTTCACTAAACCACTTGCACGTGATAAATTCAACAAGCTTAGAACTTATCTAAGTGTTCTTGGCATGACGAATGTATGTTGATATCTTTTTGGCTTACTAATTTATTGGATCTTGTGCTTACTGCATTTAAAGTGTTAAATTCTTCATAATATGTGAACTACCAATATTTTAGCCTGTCACATTTGCAAAATCAACATATAGATTTCACTTAAACTGTCAAAATCTGAATAATTTGTGTTTTGACATTGTTTCAATTTTCTAATTCTCACAGAACAACACATAAGTTTCACTAAAACTGTTATAGTATAAATTTTGTGTGATCTGGAACTTTTAGTCAATTAAATTTGCGAAAACAACACATAGATTTCACTTAAAACTGTCACTACACCAAAAATTGATGACCCAGTGTATTTTTAGTCGACTCACTCTATATTTTTATGTGTTGATTTCACTTATGTTGATGTGGATTTGCTCGAATTGATTTTAATTGATTAACCTAATCAAAGTATCCATTACATGACATTATTTGGAATGTAGTAGTAGCAAATAATAGCTATTACATAAGCTAAAAATAAACTTTTCAGATTCTAATGAGCATAAAGTACTTTAATTGCATGATTTACAATGTGCATGCATTTGGTGTGAACTGTTTTTGAGTGTATAACACATAGAACGCATGAGAAGTCTTGAAGCATGGTTTGAAGGGCATGTAGATAGGATCCAAACCTTCTTGATTTAGATCACTAGGAAGCAAATCATACTTTCTAAGGTGTTGCGCATGTCATGGCTGAGGGCAAAGAACTTTGGGACTCTAGAGCAACATCTTAAGTCTAAAAAATTGAAGACTTTCATTGAACTTTTGGGCAAGATCTATTTGGACTTGGTGAAGGTCTTCTATGCCATCCTCAAGTTCAACAATGGCATCCTCAAATCAAGTGTCAAAGGTGTTGAGATGGAGATCACTAGGAAAACATGGAAGAATGTGACTAGCCTAAGGCAAAGGGTGTGCATGTTCGCAAGGATGAAACTAGCATAGTGGATGAATTCAACAAGGTCCAATATTTCAACCAATGTGTACGCAATTAAGGTGAGCAAACTCGAAATTTCCATGTGGGAAGGATATTTGTGTGGAGGAAAGGTTGCTAACCATGGTGGTGACCAAAATTATAATGCCTAGGGGGAGCAATCATGCAACCTTGAATGAAGGTGACATGGTGGTGATGTATTGCATAAAAAATGGTGTGGTTGTTGATTGGACATGCACCATTCGTGACCATGTGATGAAGGAAAAAAGGCTCATTGATTTCAAGTTTTCATATTAGGTTCTTATCTCCAAGTTCATTGAGAATTTTGGTGTTGATGTGGAAGGAGAGCTTGAGGGGTCTATTGATGTGTTGAACCATGTTTCCACACTCAATATGCATAAGATGGGATTCACCAAGGTAGGAAACACATGTTTGGTTGAAGGAGAGCAAGTTGAAAACTTTGAAGTTGGAGCCAATGATCATGAAGTAGGCACAAGTGTAGCAAACCAAGGAGAAAATGATCCATAACCCATGGTCATTGAGATTTACCAACTGTTAAGACTTTGGCAAGTGTACCAAGTCACACAAGTAGTAACCCGTAAGACTAGGATATCGCTTCCCAAGCGACTCGTGTATACTAAATAATTGTGTAATTAGTGACTAATTTAAACTAAAGAATGAATCCATAATTTTGAGTTTCATATAAGAAAGTAATTTTGCATAAATAATTAAAATTGAACTTTGGAAGTTTAAGGCACTTAGTGAATGGAAAATATTAGAAATGATATGAATTGATATTGTTGGGGTTAAAACTCACCAACTATGTTCTCATGAAACTACAATTTTACATACTCTACATCAATATGCTAATGTCAACCCACAAATCTACTCAAACCTTAATTTCTTATTAAGAGTCAATCCCTTGAACTCTTAATAAACAAATTTGCACTATGCACTAGGGTTTAAGACAACCAATGGGTCAAGTCCCATTCCTAGATACAAGCTCAATTGGGTTTTGTTGTTCCAATTCAAGGTTTCAAAAGATATTTCCACACCTAATGAACCAAATATCATGCAATGGATGGTCAAATCAATGCAAGCATTAAGTGAAGAAACAAGAAGACTAGCAGTTAATGAAAGAGGCATATATATAATCAAAACGTTTGCATTTACACAAGAGTTTCGTGGTTACATTTAACCCCAACAAAAATGGGTTTAGCTCTCCATTGTCATGGAGAGTTCAAGCTTACAAGTGGAAGAAATGGAAGAGAAGGGAGATACAAAGAGGAAGATGCAGTTGTTCCCACTACCCTTAGCACACCTTTATGCTCTCCAAAATGTGTTCTTCATGCCTCAACACTACCAAAGAAGCATTCCTTTTGAGAAAACCAGAAGAAATAGGTTAAAATTGCCACATCAGCACAGGTGTCGCTCAGCGTCGTCCCCACACCGCTCAACATCCAAAATTGCTACCCAATCAGTGCTCAATGTTGGTTATCTAGCGCTGAGCGCCCAAAAATGCGAACCCAATGGGGTTGAGTGCTGAAGCTAAGCGTCTAGAAATACGAATCAATTGGCGCTCAACACTAACAAATGCAAGAGGAATGGCGCTCAACCTTGATTTTCTGGCGCTCAACTTTGATTTTTGCTATGTTCATATCTTCAATTTTGGCTTTTTTTCTTCTTTCTTCTCTGGTGGACAACTTCTTTGGCTTGAGATAAAAATCTTCTGATCATTAAATTGGACACAAAAATGGGGATCACTAGTATAATTGGATCTTTGTGACCCATACTGTATTTATTCACAAAAGCAAAGTATAAATGAGGATTAAGTGGGTTAAAAGCTCTAGAGAAGTTGATTTTGTTAGCAAAAGATAGCTAAGATAATGGTAAAAATCGACATTATCACCAGCCTCCTAAGAACACTGAACCTGCATATTCCTAGTTTGAGGGGATGGGTCTCAACCAACTTCATGATTTTAATCTGGCACAAAATGCACACCATACATATCGTACAACAAGGTTCCAAGACTTGGATGATCAAATGCATAATGTTCATGACCTCCTCTCCAATGTCTATAATAGAGACAACCCCAGGGATGAGTGAAGGGGATGGCTCATAGGTCACACATTGCATGTTGTTGCTGCATTTGTGTGTTTGTTTGTTTGTTCCAGTATTTTAATCGGTTGATTTTCGTTTTTAATCGACTGATTATATTAGTCTCAACTTCATGTTTGGTTTTCCATTTTTGTTTGGATTTTGTAGTGTTTGTAATGAATATTAGTTGTCCTGATAGTCCCTTATGTTACTACTTTGATGAAAATTTTACTCTTTCCAAAATGGTATATGCATTATCTTTAATTTGATAAATTCAAAGTGGGAGAAAAATGAGTAAAGTTGAGTTAAAAATGAGTAAAATTGGGTTAAAATTGGGAAACCTGAAATTAAATCTGCTGGAACCATATAATATAGCAAATTGGATTTGAAATCTAAATCATGTATGTATGTTTGTGTGCTTTTGCTTTGATGTGTATTTGTATATTGGTATCATGTGTGCAAAAGCTTTTTCAGGTTTCTCAATGGATCTTAGCTCATCAATTCAACTTGAGGGTGTTGGCTTCATCAAATCAGGGGGATATTGTTGGCACAAGCAAGCTTGAAGCAAAGATTTGATAAAGCCAAGTGCATGAAGATCCTATATGTTTGATGAAGATCCATTTGAAGATTATGTTTCTAGTGTATTATATATGTAAATAATGTGTTAAATGTAATGATTAGATGTTATACCATGTTGGTACAATATAGCACATAGGTTAGATGCCTTGTTAGTCTTTGTGTGTCCTTTTTAACATGTTAAAATGGGTTTTAACAGCTTAAAAGACTTGTTGTATATAGTTTCTAGTATGAATGTATTCAATCAAAATTACTTTCAATCGACTAATTCACTTAAGTCAAATGAAATCAACAGATTGTACGAAAAATTCAACAGACTAATTTTACTTAAACCAGACTATATAAGTTGTGTTTTCGAGAGCAGATGCACAATTATGAGTTTTTTAGCGCGAAAACTTGTCATTCATCATTGGAAAACTCCCTCTCTGCATTACACAGCTGCAAGGTGAAGGTTGAAGATCTTGGTTGATCTTGGAGGCATTTTGACTTGGGATTAGCTTGAAGAACACATGTATGGTTGACTAGGGAGAGCTGCTATTAGGTTTTATAGTTCTTTTGCCTCTAGTTGTTTGCCTGATGTGATTTCAGGTCTGTGAGTGTGATTCTTGCAAGGTGTTAGTCTAGATTCTATGATCACCCACTTTGGAACAACCACCCACTTTGGAGTTGAAACCTTTACCATCTCATTTGAAATATGATTATCTTGAGAGGGATGGGAAACTTCCTATTATTATATCTGCCTTGCTTACTGATGAGAAGGAAAAAAAGTTGTTGCAGGTTATCAAAGATCAGAGGAGACTGAATCCTCAACTGATGGAGGTTGTGAAGAAGAAAGTCACCAAGTTGCTACAAGCAGGTATTATATATCCTATTTCTGACAACATTTGGGTGAGTCCTGTGCATGTGGTCCCTAAGAAATCTAGGATCATCGTGGTCAAGAATGAGAAGAACGAGTTGATTCCTACTCGTATTCATAATAGCTAGAGGGTTTGTATTGATTATAGAAGACTAAACCAGGCCACCAGGAGGGACCACTTTCCTTTACCATTCATGGACCAGATGTTAGACCGATTGGCAAGTAAGTCTCATGACTGTTTTCTTGATGGATTCTCTGGGTATTTTCATATTTGTATTGCCCCCGAGGATCAACATAAGACTACCTTTACTTGTCCATTCGGTCCATATGCTTATAGGAAGATGCCATTTGGCCTTTGCAATGCTCTTGGAACATTTCAGTGATGTATGATGAGTATGGATGATTTTAGTGTATATGGTTCATCTTTTGATCATTGCTTGTCTAGTCTTGCTAGAGTCTTGGAAAGATGTGAAGAAACTAACCTTGTCTTAAATTTTGAAAAATGTCATTTTATGGTGGAATAAGGTATAGTTTTAGGTCATGTTGTTTCCAACATTGGTATATTTATAGATCCTGCTAAAATTGATATTATTTCACAATTGCCTTACCCCTCTTCTATGAAAGAGGTTCGATCTTTTCTTGGACATGCAAGATTTTACAGGAGGTTTATCAAGGACTTCAGCAAGATAGCAAACCCTCTCTCCAACTTGCTGCAAAAGGATGTACCATTTGACTTTGGAGAGAGGTACAAAGATGCTTCTAATACATTGAAAAAGGCGCTTACAAACACTCCTATCATCCACCCACATAACAGCCACCATCTTCAACCTTCTACACCACCGCATCGAACCACCATCAAACATGCACCAGTTCGCGTCAAGCACCACCATCTTCGCACACCTCCATTGCAGCCTCTACGCACCTTAGTCGTACACTACAAGAAAAATCATTATTACCGACGGATCATCGACGGTCAAAATCTGTCAGTAAAATGCTTGTCTGTAAAATTTTACCGACGGAAATCATGTTCCGTCGGTAATTACCGACGGAAAATCTGTCGGTAAATCTATCGGTAATTACCGACGGAAAAATCCGTCAGTAAAATCCGTCGGTAATTACCGACGGAAAATATCCGTCGGTAATTACCGACCGAAATATCCGTCAGTAATTACCAAAAATCTGTCGGTAAATTAGTTACACTATTCATCCTTTTTCCTCCTCCCTCTTTCAATTTTTTTTTTCATTTTTTTTTCGTGGTCGCCGTGAATGTCGTCGCCGTCGTCACCGTCGCCATCGCCGTCACCACTGCCACCATCGTCGTCGCCATCTTCGTCGTCACCGCCGCCGCCGTTGTCTTCTTCTTCCTCTTTCTTCTTGTTCTTCTCCTTCATCTTCTCCTTCTTCCTCTTCTTCTTCTCCTTCTTCCTCTCTTCTTCTTCTTCTTCTCCTTCTTTTCTTCTCCTTCTTCTTCTCTTTCTCCTTCTTTTTCTTTTTCTTCTCCTTCTTCTCTTCTTCTTCTTCTCTTCTTCTTCGCTTCTTCTTTTTCTTCTTGTCTGCTTCTCCTCGTCTTCTTATAAGGTGAGATTTGGGCGGGAAAATTCCCGCTTCTTTTACCGACGGATAATTCCGTCGGTAATTCAAATTAGGGCAAAAAATTTCTCGCTTCTTTTATCGACGGATTTTTCTGTCGGTAAATCCGTCGGTAATTCAAATTTGGGCGGGAAATTTCCCGCTTCTTTTATCGACGGAAAAATCCGTCGATAATTTTGTCGGTAAAATAAATTTGAATTATCGACAGATTTTACCGACAGATTTTTCTGTCAGTAAATGAAATTTTTTTTACCGACGGATTTTTTCGTAGGTAATTAAAATTTGAGAATCCATCGGTAAAATCCGTCGGTAATTCAAATTTACCGACAGAAGTATATCCGTCGGTAAAATTCCGTCGGTAATTTCAATTTTTTTTGTAGTGGTAGTAGCCGCAGCCACACCTCCATCTTCTCTACAACGCGCACTCATGAACCTCAACCATTTTTAACCATCATCTTCAACCAGTACAGCACCACGAAACAACAACCATTGTAGCACTTGTTTGAACCTTCATAGCAGCCAGAGGAGAAGAGATGCGAATCTATGCACCTGTTCGAGCAGCCAAGTCGCCTCCAAATGCGAACAATCTTTGTGGTTGACGCTGCCACCACCATTAGTTCACACTGCACCACTCACACCAGAGAAACTGCATCTGCAGTAGCAACCGCAGCTACTGCACCGCGCCTCCACACCATTCCTTCGACCACCGCGAACCAGAAAAAGTAGCAACACAGTAGCAACACCTTCATCGTTTGCACATCACTGCAACACCAGCACCATGATCCACGCGTGTGCCAGAAACAGATCTGCAACGTAGAATTCGAGCCACCGCACCAGATCTTCGCAACCACCATGAACCAAAAAAGATGCAATATTGCCGGACCGCCGCGTCGTTCGCCGTCTCATCGAAAGTGGTAACAGTAAGGAGCAACCTCACTCAAGCTTCCATTGCATCTACAGAAACCCTAGTTTAGAGAGAGAACACTTTGCCACGTGTCAACCTCTGATAGCACAGTCAATTGGTCAACAAGTCAACTGGTCAAACTCTGGTCAATATTGTAAAAACAGTCAAATAAAACGGCCAAAATTGAAAATTGGACAGAAATTAAGTTGCTAATTAATTAAATAAAGATAAAATATTTTAGCAACTGAACATATAAAGTCCAAGTCCAATTGAAGCCTATATAAAGAAGCCTAAGGGGGCAGAAGAGAGATAACCGAGAACTCTCTAGTTTTGGCATATATAATCATCCACCACATCTCTCATTCTTCCTTTCTTTTTATATTTCTTTCCTTCATCATATTATCATGTATTCCATAAAAGCCATGGAGGGCTAAGCTTTTAGTGTTGATTCCACCATAATTTCTTAACTGGATTCTAAGGTTAGATGAATTAATTTATTTGTTCTTTTGATTATTGTTGTAGTTTTTGTTTATCTATGTCCTTAGCTTCTTAATCGAATAGACAATAATGATTTTAAATCTACACGCATGCTAATCATATGAGTGAAAAGGTTTTTAAATTCAATTGAGACTTTACTTTGATTTTATTTAGAAATTGTCATGTGATTAAATAAGTGTTTTCCAATAATTGAGATTTTACTTTGATTAAAGGTAATCACTTTAACTAAAATTAGTCAAGACTTTACTTTGATTAATTAAGTTTTCTATTTGGTGAGGAAACAAAGGAATAGACATGATTAGGCATAGTAAAATTTAATTGAGACTGTACTTTGGTTGAATTTACTATGGATAATCTAAAAATTCTCACTTTTAATTGAGATTGTACTTTGATTAAAACTGAGAATGCCAACAAATGAATTGAGACTTTACATTGTTTGATTTGTAAATCAACAACAATAACTAATTTAATAATAATCTCTTGATAACCGATGAAGAATCTATTTTGAAAAGAAGTGGAACTGACCTATTTTTTAATATTGTGTTTACAATCTTTAATTTGTGTGACATTCATTCTTTGCATATCAAAACCCCATATTTTTATTGTTACTAGTTGTAATTGCATTTTTATAAGAATCAAATATTTGAGATTAATTCCGTATTCCTTGTGAGACGACACAGGGTTATCTTAACCCTAACTAGTTTGTTCACTACTAACTTGGCAATACTGAAGTTGCTAAAGTTAAGTAATGGTAATTTGATCGGTTAACAACAACGATATCAGAGGTCGTATCCGACCAAATAGAACATGTAAATGTAATACCCAGTAGTTAAACTAAGGTCGTATCTCAATCTAACCTTTCATTCCAAGCTTTCAAGATGCAATTCAACACGCAAATCAAGGGGAGAAGGGTTTGGCAAATTCAAAATCACGATTTTAATTCAATCAAGCAGTAATGAAAATGTCTTGATCCCCTGATTGAAATGCACTTCCACTTATCATCAATCACAACAATTTGAGCTTTATTAGATTAACCCTTAATCCACTCATTCTCAATCAACTAAGCGAAGATTAGGAAAAACTTCATTATACATTAAAGCAATGTACACATCAATCAATCCTACCATTCAACAAGCAACCCACATTCATTAAGAATGAATACATATTTACTTAAACACCAAATTATCCACTACATATTAAGCACATACAAATTTTGAATAATTCTAGGAGATTAAAAGACGAAAAGTGAACCAAAATAGAACCCAATCAACATTATGGAACAAAGGATTTCAAAGCTCATGCATTCTCTTCAGGGAATCAATCACAAAATTTGTTCTCCATAGAAATGGAGCTACAACAGAATGTGTCCCTAATCAAATCCATCCTTTCAATGTACCAAACAATAGCAAAACGTAAAATGACAGAAATGAAAATGTAAAATGGTAGGTACAAAAACAAAAATGCTTTAATGAAAGCTATAAACGAAAATAGAGGAGATACTACAACAATACTTCAATTAAATGATACCAAATTGGTTCCAAGGTGCAAAAACGTCAAAATCCCCTAATGGGTGTTGATTCAAAGTGCAAAAACTCCTAAAATATGAGTGGGTGCCTCCATGATCACCATACAAAGCTCCTAAAATGTAAAAATGGAGATTGGGGAGAATAAAGTGGTTGCCCATGAAGAAGAAGACCTAAAAACGTGGAAACATCACCATAATTGCTCATATTCGCAAAACTGCCATTCTGTCACTCAGAATTACAAAACTGCCACTTTGGGTTGAAAATGATGGCCCAATGACGTGGACATGCTAATTGACATGGCACAGACGTGGCAATGATGTGGCAACTCTCTCCTCATCTTAAGATTAGTGTCCAAGCTCCAAAATTTTCTCCACAAAATACCTAAAAATAATTAGAAACAAAAATTAAACCAATTAAAGCCAAATTACTAAAAATTTAGAATAATGGCCCAATGAAGCCGAATTGAGGAAAATGCACTAAAAAAAGACAATTAAGCACTAATCATGCATCAAGATGTACACAAAAGGGAAATTAAATAAGGTAAAATAATGAATCATGACTATGTAACCCTTGTGAACTTATTTTGTTTTTGCTTAGAGGCCCCTAGACACTTCTATTTAAGGGGGCCTCTAATACTATTAAAAGGGTTGAACATTTTGGATAATTTAAAACACCTTTGTGTATTAACCATTTGTGAGAGTTTACTCCCAAGGGAATGAATACTTTTAAGCCTTATCTTGAGGCTAGACTCAGGTGTGGCACCATCACTTATCTTCAATGGAATCCATGGCTTTGCCCTATCCTTTGTAGTGGCATGCTTCTCACATTTTTACCATTTCCTTCCTTTCCATTTCATGCTTTATTTCTCTTTTATTGCTTTTGAATTTATGTTGTTTTTTATCTTGGTTTTAATATTTTATGTGCATTCCACTAATTTTTTGATTTGAATCAATCAATCATCTTCTTCTCTAGAGATTTGTGAAATGGACCTTCACATTTAGATAGCATGCTATCTTAATGTCTAGTGGGAATTTTCACTTAGCTTTCTTAAGAAATCATCACCATATTCAAGAATATTAAAAGGAACTAAGATAATCCTACATCAATTATTCCAGTGAAGAATGCAATGACACAAGAATTATTGGGCAATTTAACGTTCACTGGTTTTATTTTATATAAAGTGATAAAATTTTCCTTATTGTGGGTAATATAACCAGTGGTGCTTGTGTCTAAAATCCGGAAATTACCTTGTTAGGTGTTAAAAATAGAAGCATTGTTGTTGCTTCTTCGAAGGTGACTGACATATGTTTCAAATCATGAGACTCTTCAAGAAGTTCTAAAAGCCTTTTCATCTATTCATAAGTGAGTAATAGTCTCTTCTTTTAATGACCTGTTTGTCATATTTGATATTGAAATTGCACATTTGTTGGTTGTCTTTGTCTTGTCCTCCATTTTGTTGATTGCTTCTTTCTTGACCATTGTTGTGGTAATCACCTTTCTTTTTGTACCATGGAGGATACCAATGCTTGGAGTAGCATTCATCCACCGTGTCATTAATCTTGTGGCAGTATGAACACTACTTATGTTGGTTTAGATTTCTTCCTCGTCTCCTTCCTTGAGCACATGAGCCATTCCTTCTTCCTTGGGCTCTCCAAGAACCTTGTTCTTATTGTTTGTAATTCTTCTCGGTGGTGTTGAGAAAAATTTGGCTTTCAGCACTCGAATTCCCAAAACTATTAATTTGTTGTTCTTGTTGTATAATCAAGGAAAAAACCTTATTCATGTTGGGCAGAGGTTCCATTAAAAGGATTTGAGTTTTGACATTATTATAGGTTTTATTAAGACCCTTTAAAAATTAAATGACATACTCTATTTACCTATATTTTGTAAAGGTTATGGGTTGTACTATACTAGGCGGATAAGACCAGCATAAACAAATATTGTTCCTTAACGCCAACCTATAGTCTTGCTTTGAATAATCATTTGTGAACTATATAGAAAGACAATATATACATAGCAGTTTAAGTTACAAACAAGTAAAAGCTGCCTACTCTAAACAGGTTACATACGAGTAAAGGTCGCCTACTCCAAACTTAGGAAATAACAGTTAAACTCTCAGTATCAAGTCATAAGCCTGGAGTATAGGCCTGGACCAGGCTCATACAAACCTAAAGGGTGGCCCAACGAGACCAAAGAAGGCTCAACCCATAAAGCTAGGTCAATCGTGATTAATAATTCTATAAATACATGTGGACCCCAACAATTAAAGGTACGCAATTCATTAATACTGAAAATACATGCTGACTTGATCGTTGGAGTCCTTTTTGTAGGTAATCTCCCAAATGTCCCATCCAACAGCTGGATATGAAGACATACCCTGCAAGACCGTAGAGTATCCGTTTGGAAGATTCGATGATTGGGTAAGGCAATATTTATATCTCATGATAATCTGTTATTGTTCTCCAAGAACAATTGGCACCAACCGTGGGGCACGAATAACACCTTACCAACCAAAGAATCTCTGAATATGGTTTCCACCTGCAACAAAGCTGGCGTCTCCAAACAGCTTGAAGTAAGACCCAAGGATATCACTATAAACCAGGTCGACTTAGCTGCCATCCTCGAAGGGCAGGCTAAAATGCAACAAAAGTTTATGGACTTCGAGATACGAAGTGTTGATGAGATGGAGGTGCTAAAACAGGAAAATTATAACCTCCGAAGGAAAATAGAGATGGATGCCACCCAAAAGGGCAAAGAGAAAGAGGTCCAAGTGGAGTTCAAAACTCTTGTGTGCCAACCAACTGAAGAGGAAAGTGAGTACAACCCTACTCCCCATACCTTCAGCACGACCTACCATACTCGTACCCTCCCGATCCACCATACACCTACCCTCCCAACTCGCCATACACATATCCCTCTGCACTGTCATACCACCACAATCCCAACCGTTATCCGACATTCCAAACTGGCACATCCATGCAAATGTCGTCATCCTTTCATCGACGGCGTTACTGAAACCTCTCTTTCCAGCAGTTAGTGGGAGGCCTTAACACTGGAACACTATTGTGGAAAGGCCTTAACCCGAACGAACATGTCAAAATATATGTCACCCATGTCGGCTTGTACGCAAGTGAAAATGCCGTCATGTGAAAGGCCTTCCCCACCACCCTCAAAGGACTAACCTTAGAATGGTTCACATCCCTACCCCCATATTCATCGATTGCTTCAATGTTTTATCCAACCTCTTCACAACCCAATTTGTCGAAAGTCATCCAAACTAAGCCACCCTTTTATCCCTTCTTAGCGTCAGACAAGAAAGAGACGAGATTCTAAGAACCTTCATCGACTGGTTCAGCAAGGTAACCCTCAGGGTGAAGAACCTAACACAAGATGTGATTCTTCAATGTATGGCCCTAGCACTGAAGCTCAACCCATTCGCAGCAAGGTTTGCCTCCGACCACCTGCCACTATACATGAACTTAAGACGCATGCAACAGACTACATATGAATGGAGAAAATGAAAACCTTGCGAACTAGATTTCGCACCGACCACCATCCTATGGATAGAAAAACTTTAAAAGTACCCTCAAAAGTGGATCCAAGGTCTAGGGAGCCTAGGCCACCTCGATATTCGTGATATGCCCCCCAAAGTGCTCCATGTTCATGTATCCTTGATGAAACCTTACAAACGGACCTCATTCCCCCCTCCCCCCCGCAAAAAACTCAACCCACCGAATGCCGACATGACTAAATATTGCAAGTATCATCGCAATAATGGGCACACAACGAATGAATGTAAAGCCTTACTAGACAAGATCAAGGAGTTAATACGGGTTAGCCACCTTAAGAGGTTCGTCAAAAGAGAAGCAGAAAGCAACTCTAATTTAGTAGGTAATCGCGACTCAGACTTGGACCTCCAACACGATCAACGTAACCGGGGACATGAATGGGGAAACCATCCCTTGACACAAACTGACATCAATATTTCTGATCGACCCCCATTGCATGACACCATAAACACTATATTCGGTAGCTTTGCAGAAGGAGGATGAACCTCATCTGCTTGAAAATGGCACCTCAGAAGTATTCAATATGTTAACACTATAACCCGCACACACAGGCGACGGAGAATACCACCTACAAACACCAATTTCCAAGGCGTAGACATAGAGCAGGATGACCCAATGGTTATAACCATAGATCCGAGGATAGGATGCGGATCATGAACTAAACTAGTTGAAGAAACCAAAGCGCTAGAGCTGTCATCAGGGAAAGCTTTCAAACTTGGCACAAACTTAAGCAACAACGATCAAGTCATGGTTGAAGCAACGCTGAAGGATAACGCAGACCTTTTCGCATGGTCCATGGTGGACCTACCAGGCTTTGACCCCCAAGTAGCCATCCACAAGTTATCAGTTTTCATGGAGGCAAGGTACATCTCCCAAAAAAGAGGAAATTAGGAGAGGAAAGAAGGTTGGCAACCAAAGTAGAAGCAGCAAAACTCTTTGAGGTCAGATTCATTGTTGAGGCTGAATACACAACTCGGTTGGCTAACGTCCTTGTGACGAAATCCAGCGGCAAATGGCAAATGTGCGTCAACTACACCAATCTCAATAAAGCCTGCCCCAAAGACTCCTACCCTTTGCCTAACATTAATGGTTTAGCAAACGGAGCAGCCAGAAACCAGGTACTAAGTTTCCTAGATTCCTACTCATAGTATAACCAGATACTCATGGCCCCATCAAACATGATCAAAACCGCTTTCATAACTGAATATGCAAATTACTTTTACAAAGTAATGCCCTTTGGGCTAAAAAATGTTGGTGCCACCTATCAGAGGTTAATGGATAAAGTCTTCATCCACCTAATGGGTAAATGTGTCAAAGTATATGTAGATGACACGGTCGTAAAATCACCCAACCATTTGCACACTCCAACGATTTAGCCGACATGTTTGTGACACTACGAAAGCACAACCTTAGGCTCTAGAGAAGTGCGTCTTTGAGGTAGATGGCGGAAAGTTCCTAGGCTTCATGCTCACACAACGAGGGATCGAAGCGAACCTTGAAAAATGTAGGGCCATAATAGAAATGCAAAGCCCAACAAATGCGAAAAAGGTACAACGACTGATAAGTCTCCTTATAGCCATATCCAAATTCCCGTGCAAATTAGCAAACAAAACACGACTCATCATCCATCTTCTAAAAAAGTCTGCCAAGTGCTTTTACAAGGAAGAATGTGAAGAAATATTCAAGACCTAAACAGAATCGTGGCGACCCCTCCAATTCTACAAAAACCAAATGCCGAACCCCATTGTTGGTATATATCATGGGCATAGATTGCACAATCAGTGCCGCTTTAGTATAAGAATCAACCGCCACTCAATATCTAGTATACTTTGTCAGTAGAGCGTTGCAAGATCCTAAAACCAGGTATCAGATGGTAGAAAAATTGGTCCTATCCCTGGTAAACTCAACAACGAGGCTTTGACCCTATTTTCAAAACCATCAAGTCATTGTAAAAACTGACTACGCTATCCAGAGAATCCTCCAAAAGCCTGACTTAGCAGGACAAATGTTGTCTCAGGCCATCAAACTATCTAAGTTCAACATCTGCTATGAACCACATAGACCAATTAAAGCCCAATTCCTATTCGACTTTGTCAACGACCTCCAACAAATGCTAGAAAAGGACCAATGGACCTTGTATATTGTTGGTTCCTCTAACCAGAAAGGTGCAAGAGCCGACATCGTCCTAGAGGGTCCAAACCAAATCCTCATCGAGAAATCCTTGCACTTCACATTCAAGACATCTAATAACCAAGCCGAATACGAAGCCATCTTAGTCGACCTTTCATTAGCAAGAGAAGTAGGGGTACGCAGGCTAACATGTAAAATCGACTCCAGATTAACAATACGACATATCAACGATGAGTATCAAATCAAGGACCCAATGCTCCTTTAGTACTATCACTTGGTCCGTAATATTATAAACTCCTGCTTCGATGATTAAAGATACAACACATACCAAGAGGAGAAAATAAGAGAGCATATGCTCTATTGAAATTCGCAAGCACCACCAAAAATGGGAGATACAAGTCCCTACTGCCACAAACACTAACAACACCCTCGACAGAAAAAACCTACAAGAGCATACATGACCAAAACGATAATTGGATGACGCCTTATAAACACTACCTTAAAATCGACAACCTCCCCAGTCCCATGGACAAAGGATGGCTGTCCAAAGCAGCGCGATAAATGCTAATTGGAGAAGAGTTATATAAGCACAAACATAGTCAACCTTAACTCAAATGCGTCACAAGAGATTAACGAAATACGTTATAAAAGAAATTCATGAAGGGATATGTGGGTATCACTCTGGATCACAAACAATGACAACAAGGATCTTAAGGGCATGATACTTTTGGCCAACCATGGAGACAATTAAAACTTTTTTTAAGAAATGCATACCATGTCAAAAACACGAAAATATTACCCATAAAAGACAGAAAGAATTACATGACATACTCTCTCCATTACCCTTTGCAAAATGGGGGATAGACATCTTGGGATTGTTTAGTCCAGGAAAAGGGTTGGTCAAGTTCCTTACAGTAGGAATCAATTACTTCACAAAATAGATTGAAGTTCCTCGCCAAATGTTTCACTCCTTTTTCTTCTTCTTTCCAACTCAAGCTTTGAGGTCCTAAGAGGTCTCCAATGTCTTCAAGGGCTTCCTCTAGTCTTGGCCAATTCTCAAAAGTTCCTACACCACATTACAATTCCAAAAATGAGAGTAGAATGTCAAGGATAAAGCAAATAAAGGCCAAAAATGAACAAAGCTCTTCAAAAGGGATTTTAGGATGACAAAACCGTGAGTTAGGAATGAGACAAGCAATAAAATAAAGGCTAAGAACAAAGGTTAGGCACACAAAAGAAATACCTAAAGAAAAGCTCTAAAATAGATCACAAAAACCAAATAATACAAGAGTAGAAATGATGTTTTTTGTCTTTACAAGCCTTAAGCCAAAGTTGTACTATTGACACTCTTTTGTTTGCATCAAATGCATGAAGCTTGGCTACTGTACAAAGCACATATATCAAGCAAATCAGCCCACCAAATCAATATTATAGTGTTTACACGACTTTTGGTGGTAGTGATCCCGTTTTCTACTTTTACTTTTCACTTTTCACTTTTTGCTTTTGCTTTTCTATTTTTTCTTGCTTTTGATGTACCCAATGTTGTGATTCTTTTTTCTCTTTCTTTTCACATTTTCCAGCACCAACACACAGCCCACTACCACACCAAATCTGATTTTGAAAACACTTTTGGTAGCTCAAAGATTAAAGAAGCCAAAATAGAAGAAAAACCTACTAGAATCAAAATAGGGCATGAAAATCAAACAAACATAAGAGAAAACTTAACTCTAGGAATTTGCCAATGGTCTAATGACAAATATGAACTCAAATATGTAAATAAAAAGCACTCAAAAGGTGTTATTTGGTGAAGTTTTGTAAACAAAGAAGAACATATATTTTTGTGATTTTCGAAAGCTCAAAACTAGGAGAAAATGACATTAAAAGAACTAAACATGAATCTAGACAACATGGATATATTTGAAAATAAAAATGACCCAAAAAACATGAGATGACCAAATGGAAACATGAAACAAGACTCAAAAAACATAAAAGCACCCAAACAACAAAAAATATGGAAGCTTAAGCATAAAAACGCATGTGAAACACTAATTCTTGCAACGTTGACCTTTGCTGACTATTTTGCTCAAACCTTTCTTCACATAACTACAAATGTGTTCATTATTTTTTTGTTTAAAATTAGACTCAAAGGGCTTTCTTTTGATATAAAGAAAGCAATTTTTGGACAATTTAGATAGCTGGAATATTTTTTTTTAAAATAGCCCACGTTGCTGCCAGCACAGTTTTTTGTGTGGAAAAGAAATTGATTTGAAAACAAGACAAGAAAGAAAAGAAGTATAGGTCAAAAATAGGTTTTCACCTTAGGATGCTAGAGGGACCTTTTAGGCAAACTCTAGAGAAAGGGGTGCTAAAGGGACCTCTTAGGATGCTCTAGCAAGTGACTAAGAGAAGAAGTATAGCTCAAAAATAATTTTGGCAGCATAACATTATCAATCTCAAAGTGAGAAATACATAGGGGAGACACCTCTATTTATAGAGTAAGGTGTTTCCAAAATGGTTAAAAATCCTAGAATGCTAAAATGCACCAAAATTCTAAAAATGCTATCTTGGTGAAGGATCGTTTGACATGTGGCAATCCTAACTCTTACAAAACAAACCACTCATGTGTTGCCATGTGAAAAGCTACTTTATGAAAAGCCTCTCCAATAGGATAATGACACATGACCATTACCTATGTAAGAGAACTCTTCATTAAAGAGCTTGCAATGTAGCACATGTGGGATGCTCTTCCTAAGTTAGCTTGATTAACATAATTAAGCACCAAAGAGTTGCTGAAGTAGACGCATATCATGCTCCCTACTTAAGCAAGATTATTTTTAAAACCCTACACTACTTGTCCCTTAATACAAGACCTAAATATTCATAATCTACTAAAGATACTCGATTGTGGCCTAAAAGAAAAGAGCTTTGCTTCACCTTGCAAAGATGACTATATCTCTTCATGAAAGTGCTTGGCCATGCTAGGGGTATGCCATCAGACCCGCTACCGACACGTGGAATGTATCACACCTTAAATTTTATTTCAATTAAAAGTTGAAATGTAAAGACTTGGTAAGGGAGTTTTTAACGAGGCACCCAAACAGTTAACGAAATCAGGGTTTCTTTTACAAAAATTCCATCATTTTAAGTTCCATATCGCATACTAATATAAGCGGTCCTGGTCGAACACTTCATTTAATATTCTTAGTTCCATGCTGCCTACTTCAATAAGTTGTCCTGGTCGAACATTCTCTTTAAATATTTTAGTTCCATGTCGCCTATTTCAATAAGTGGTCATAGTCGAACATAGTTAATTATTAATTCCTTATCGCCTATTTTGATAGTAGTTCAAGATGATCAACACCAACAACTTTTGGCTCCTCCGTAGATTGTTCCACACTAATCTCTTTCTCATCCACCAAGCGCCTATCAACGACATCTTTATTAACATCATATTTGGGATCAGACACATCCACTTCCTTAAAAAAGAAGGCTGCCTACCTCAAGCCTTTGTTAAACCATTATATGCTCTTGAATTATATATTTCTTCAAATCATCCAACTCGCTCTCAATGCTAACATATTTTTCCTTCAACTCCTCATTGTCATCCTCTAGATCCTTAATTTTTTTCTTTCATTTTCTTTTCCGAATCCAGACACATGACTTTCCACGAACCTAGTCATTTCCTTTCAATCGCCCACTCCTCCCTCTCCTTATCCTAATCCACCCTTTTCTCCTCATACTTAACATCCAAAGTCTTCAACTCTTTTCGCACTTTCTCTACCTTTGCTTTTCCCCCTTCCTTTATCTCCCTCTAAAGAAGGTTGCCCACTCTCTGGCCTACTCGCCAGCCTAAAATCAAGGCCTTACTGTTAAACTCCAACATTAGGCTCCATGTTATCTATGGAGGATATCACAGACTCCCCCAGATTGATATCAATATCAGAATGGACTAATGTCTCTAGTAACTCTATTAAGCAAGCTTTAGGATTTTTTATCCCCGATGTCTCTGGTAACTCTATTAAGCAAGCTTCAGGCTTACAAGGATCATGCGTGGGAGAGTGCACTAAAGGTAATTTATAGAAAAGATGTGGACTGACTTTTGTATTATTTGAGACTTGATTTTGTTTTAGGTAAATGAAGAATTGGCAAAAAGAGATGTTATGTTTAGAATTGGAAAATTGTGAAGGGAGAATAGATTCAAACTTTGGAATGAGTTTTATGTCTATTGGAAGTCCCATATCGATAAGAGATAAGGCTTATTCACAATATATAAGTGGGTGCAATCCTCACCTTACAAGCCATTTTTGTGGGGTTGAGTTAGGCTTAAAAAACTCACTTCTAACATGGTATCAGAGCTAAAGTTAGAGCCTATCCTAGCAAACTTTCTAAGACATTCGGTTCCACCCGATATCGGGCCACTAACGGACCACCCACTAATTTCTTGTCCCACACACGAGATGAATATACCTCGGCGTGAGGGGGTGTGTTGGAAGTCCTACATCAACTAGAGATAAGGCCTATTCATAATATATAAGTTGGTGCAATCCTCACCTTACAAGTCGAATTTGTGGGGTTGAGTTGGGCTTAAAACTCACTTTTAACAATGACCAATTGATAACGTTGTCATTGACGCGATCAAATTAATACTACTAAATTATAGCAACATCAGTATTAATAAGATAATAGTCAACAAAATAAAAAGGGTAAAGTAACCCTAAGTCATTTCCTAACGAACACAAAATGTATTTCTAACAAATTAGTTCTTATAAAAACTATACAAAAGAGTTAGTCAAATAAAATAATAAAAAAATGAAAGATAAAGATAAAAAGATAAAAATAATAATAAAGAAAAAATAGGCTTATTCCACCGCTTTTCCAAAATAGGATTCATCATTGGTTTCCTAAAGATTATTATTATTTATTTCTTGTTGAAGACTTCAAATTAATCAATGTAACTTCTCAATTAATTTCTTGACGTCCTTACTTTTAACCAAAGTAACTTCTTAGTCAAAAGAAAGAATTTTGTAGATTAATCATAGTAAATTTAACCGAAGTAACTTCTCAATTAAATATTACTAATCCTAATCATGTCCATTCTTTTACCTTTTGTATATAGTAAAAAGCTAATTAACCAAAATAACTTCTTGATTAATTCTAATAGAAGTTTTCACCTTTAATCAAAGTAACTTCTCAATTATTAGCAAAAACTCATGCAATCATATGAAAGTTTCTAAAATTAATCAAAGTAACTTCTCAATTAAAATTTAAAAACCCTTGGACTCATAGGATTGCTATGTTATGTAGATTTAACATTGTGCTAACTTGCTACAATGTAAAAATCATTACTTTTACTAGATTAAGAACCAAAAGACATAGATGAAAATAAATCACAACAAGAATCAAAAGAACAAACAAATTTATTCAAACCTCAGAATCCAATTAAGAAATTACAGTTGAACTAACCCTTAAAGCTTAGACCTCTATGCAATGCAAAATAAAATAAAATAAAAAATAGAAGAAGAATAGAGAGAGAAAGGAAATGAAATTAGGCCCCCTAAGGGTTCCTAAACTCTAAAGTCTCGAGCTTGTCTTTCTACTTCCCCCTTTATCTCTTTATATAGGGCTTGGACTGGGTTTTTCTATTGCTAAAATCTCTCAAATATATTTTAAGATAGAGATAAAGATAAATATTATTTATCTTTATAGTTATTTTGAATATTTAAAAATATTTGGAGAGTTAGTCAATTTTAAAAATATTTGGCAAATATAGTTGGTTAATAATTGATGATATAATTAAATTAATTAATTATTTAAAGATATTTGATAAATCATTACCAAACAATGTTTGCATTAATTTTCTAAATAAGTCATTTTCAATCCTATAGTCCAAATTTGTTGGGAAATCCAAAAAGATGAATATTTGCACTTAAACCACTCTTGTTTGACTATTATGACCAGACTTGACAAACTTTGACCAGCTTTGACCCGTTGACTGTGCAATGGCAGACTGACACATGGCATCCCCTTCTCTCTCACAAAATTAGGGTTTCTACTGCGTGGAGGATTCGTGTGGCTACATCTAGTGATGCAAAGGCTGCCATGGTGGGTTGAGGTGACTCCAAACTACACTTCCGACGAGACTAACGGCGGTTCAAGCACGCTATTGCATTTGCATCGCGATGTGTCTATTGACGTTGCTCACATGAAGGTATAGTGGAGGTTTCATTCTTCTCCTTCGTGGAAAGGGGCAAAAGGAGAAAGCCCTAAGGTTTCTAAGTTAGGAGAAGGTTAAAGTTGATGACGTGGCAACATTTAATTAGTCTGATTTTGTGAGTTATGATGTTGCCACGTGTCACCATGTGGGTGGATAGATGTGAAAGTGGTGGATTGCCACATTGCATGATTTGGTTATAAGCTGATTTAGTGAGTGTAGAAGGGGTGAAAATAGACATATTAGTAGGTGCAAAATAGGTTTTTGAGTGGCCCATAGTTGAAAAAGGGGAGTGTATAAGTAATGTAAGGGGTTGAGAAGTGATTTTTCTAGAACTTGCTGATTTATTCTTATTTGAAGGTGTTTTGTAACTTTAATCAATTTAATTTCATACCTTAAATGACCTTAATCTTAACTTCAACTGCATCAACAAACGTTAAAATATCCAAAAATAATTTATGCAACTAAAAATCACTTTTTAAGACATTTTTATCATAAGCTCAAATAGCCTAATTATCAAAATTGTTAATTAAATCACCCTTTAGGCACACAAATTCAATTAAATATCCAGAATTAAACATTAAATTAGCGTAGATATATGAACTCATCATCAAGCCTTCCACAATGGTACAAACTTTTTAATTAGTGTATCGTCCCATTTAATTAATAACCATAATTAAAGGAAGCATCACACACAGATAGTATAGCAGCGCAGTCCTAGACTTTAAAACATAACTTCTCACAAATAACCAAGGCACACCATGATGCCCAAAACTAAACTAGTTGCAACATTCAACGATAATCAAAGGGAATTTAAAAGACAGCTAGTACATGGGCCATCGCCCAAAAAGAAAGCCCAAAGAGGTTTAGATCCAGTCCAAGCAGACTATGCAGCGGAACCTCCATCACCCTGATTATTACAAGGAGTTCTCACCTTTGCTCCCATCAACAAGTTGATGATCATTGCAAAAGGAAAATCCACACCACAGAACATACAACAACAAACATTAGGGTAAGCTAGAGCCCAAAAATGGTTTCATCATACAATCAGATACACCCAAGCATGTTATGACTTTCAATTAAATACACTAAGACTCGACTCGACTCAACCGAATATGTATAAATTTGTCGAATTCAGCGGATACTTGCACTTGTGTTGGATATCTCTGCTCACCCACGAGCTATGTGTTACAAGTGTTACAATGAATCAAATCCCCCCCACACAAGGTTAGCCCTTAATGAGTTTCAGGCCTCCTGCTACTCTCACCACAAGAGTCAGTCCGCTCTAAGTGAGACTAACTGACTCCTTAGAGTGTCAGGATGCAATCCTTACCTTGAATCCTTACCAAATTATATAGATGGGGCACCTAATAGGGGTCATGGAATTATGTCCCGACCACTAAAGCACGACCCTGAAATCTCACCTAGAGATTTCAAGAAATTACGCACTGACACAAACTAATCATACCCAAACAATCAAAGAAGATTTATCATGCATATACATATAATACATCAACCTTTATTACCAATCCCTTTCATGTGTTAGATCAAATACATACCAACTCATCATACTCCATCCATGGATACCGAAATCTCAACTTATCTCATTGCCATGCCACTTTCATAACCAACCATTCAATGATTTTTACATGCCAAGATTTATTCAAATCCATCATTCACAACTTATACACCCTCCCACTCATGCATATTAATTTCCCCTCATGCCAATGTATAATAATTCATTAAAATGAAAGCAAAACACCCAAGCACAGGGAAAACACCAACCCAAGACGCACTCTCGCCCAGCTCTTCGCTCCGGCTGAAGGGTCTCGCCCAAGCGAGAGGGTCTTTCGCTCAAGCGAGCTTCCTTCGCCTAGGTGAGAGCTCGACACATAGAACAACAGCCTCTACGCATTGTCGCTTAGGCGAGGCTCCCCTCGCCTAAGCGAGATGCTCGCTCGCTCAAAACTGAGTTGGTTGTCTGAGTGACCCCTCGTGTGAAAAGGGTTTGGGCGAGACTCTGCCCATCTCGCCTAAGCGAGACAGGCTCGCTTCGGCGAGGTTATCAGATCTCGCCATTATTTCCCTGCACCAGCCATACATACCAATCCAAACCAACATGCTAAACGACCCAAGCATTCATAACATCACACCAATCATAGAATCTTAAAAAAACGGTTGAACAACCAGGAAAAACGAAATACACGAGTAAGCCATAACTTCCCTTACTTGGGAGGGTTTAGCAGAGGACCTCGACTCCACAACAGTGAGCACAACCGCTCCAAGTATGGTTTAAAGAGCTGGAAAACAACGAAACAGATCTCAAAGTGAGCTCCCTACAGAACCCTAGATGGAAAACACGAAAATATGCTAAGGAAGGGATGGTACGAGATGTAGGATGACTTGCGTGGAGTAGGAAAGAGCTCGAGCGAACTTGACAACAGTGAGGAAACAAACCTTAGTATAGGGGTTGACGGCTGCAACTCAAGGTTCTGTGAAAGTGAATAGAAAGTGAATAGACTTAGGAGTGAGTTTTATCCTTTGGGTCAACCCTTAGGCCCAACAGTTTTAAGGCAGCTTTTAAAAGATTAAGGCAGAAAACTAGGCCTTACATTCTCCCCAACAAACCAGGTAAAAAGATGTGGATGTGATTTCCTCATATTCTCCTCCAACTCCCAAGTAGAGTCACCAATCCTCGGATCCCAGATGACTTTGACGAGACTGACTGGTTTTCCCCTACGTTCCTCAACTCGACTCTCCTCCAAGGCAATGGTTGGCACTTCCACAGTAAGATCCTCTTTGATCTATATATCCTCAGCTTCCAACACATGAGCTGGATCAAACACGTACTTCCTCAACTGTGACACATGAAACACCGGATGAAGGTTCGCCAACTGAGGAGGTAAGACTATCTCGTAAGCTACAGGTCCAATCCTCCTCAAGATCTAATAAGGGCCAAGAAACTTAGGAGAGAGCTTCCTTGAGCGGGAGCCCTTCCCACACAAGTGGTTCAGGTCACCCTCAAGAACACATGATCTCCGATTGCGGATTTCAAGGGCCTCCTCCTAGGATCCGCATAGGCCTTCTGCCTACTCTGAGAAGCCTGCATTCTGTCTCTCACCATCCTCACTTTCTCAGTGGTCTACTCTAACAACTTTGGTCCAACCAACACGGCTTCACCATCCTGATACAAACATAGGGGAGTCCTACACTTCCTGCCGTATAGAGCCTCGTAGGCGCCATGCCAATGCTCGCATGAAAGTTGTTATTGTAGGTAAACTCAATCAATGGTAACACTTCATCCCAAGCTCCCAGGTGATCCAATATACATGTCCCTAATAAGTCTTCAAGTGACTGGATTGTCCTCTCGGACTGACCATCTGTCTAGGGGTGGTAGGCTGAGCTCATAGTCAACTTGGTTCCCAAAGCATCCTATAAGGTTTGCCAAAACCGTGATGTAAACCGTGGATCCCTGTCCAATACAATGCTCGAAGGTACTCCATGCAGCTGTATTATCTCCTCAATGTACAATTGGGCTAACTTTGCCATGGACATCCTCAAGTTTATCGCTAAGAAATGAGCACTCTTGGTCAATCGATCCATTATCACCCAGATGGTGTCATGCCCTTTGAAAAATCGTGGCAAATGGATCACGAAGTCCATCGAGATGTTGTCCCATTTCCACACTGGTATCTCCAAGGGCTGTTGAATCTCACCGAGTCTCTGATGCTCAACCTTCACCTTCTAACATGTCAAATAGGTCTATACAAACTAAGAAACATCCCTCTTCATTCCTTGCCACCAGAAGGTCTCCTTAAGATCCTGGTACATCTTAGTCATGCCAGGAAGCAAACTAAGACGACTCTTGTGCCCTTCCTCCATAATTAGCTTCTTCACCTCAGCATCATCAGGCACGCACACGCTACCCTGGAACCTCAGTATGCCATCATCACCCAAAGCAAAGTCCCTAGCCTCATTTGACCCAAGCTATTCTCTGACTCTGCTCAGACTGGCATCCAACAACTGCCTCTCCCTAACCGAGCTCAAGAAGTCACTAGATATAGTCAGGGTACTATATCTAATGAACTCATATTCCAACTCCACATGTAGCTTCATATTTCGGAATTTCTCTAGTAGCTCCACTTCCTTAATCATGAGGTGTGCAGTATGCACTGTCTTCTTGCTCAAGGCATCTGCTACCACATTTGCCTTCCTGGATGATACAAGAGTTCAAAATCGTAGTCCTTCAGAAATTCCATCCACTTTCTCTGCCTCATGTTCAGCTCCTTCTGATCAAACAGACACTTAAGGCTTTTGTGATCGCTGAATACACAAAACTGGGCACCGTAGAGGTAGTGCCTCCAAATCTTCAAGGCAAATACAATAGCCGCCAACTCCAAGTCATGAGTGGGATAATTTCTCTCATGCACCTTGAGTTTCCTTCTTCTCCTGCATCAACACGTAGTCCAATCCTAGATGAGAGGCATCACAATAAACCTGAAATGGTTTTCCAACATTAGGGATCACTAGGATTGGAGCACTCGTCAACCTCCGTTTAAGCTCTTGAAAACTCTCCTCACACTTGTCTGTCCAAGTGAAGGGTTAATCTTTTCGAGTAATTTATGTCAGGGGCGCCACTATCTTGGAGAATCCCTCTATGAATCTCCTATAGTAGCCAGTTAACCCCACAAAGCTCCTGATCTCGGTTGCTGACTTGGGACTTTCTCACTTAACCATTGCATCCACCTTTGCTGGATTCACCGCTATCCCCTAAGCGGATATCACATGCCCCAAAAGTTGAACCTCTTCCATCCAGAATTCACACTTGGGCAACTTGGCATACAATTGCTTCTACATCAGAACACCAAGCACCATTCGCAGGTGTTCTGCATGCTCCTCCTGAATCCGGGAATAGATAAGTATATCGTCTATAAAGACTACGACGAACTTATCTAAGAATGGCCAGAAAATTCTGTTCATGTAGTCCATAAACACCACTGGAGCATTGGTCACACCAAAAGGCATAACCACATACTCATAGTGGCCATATCTGGACCTGAAGGTTGTCTTCTGTACATCATCAGCCTTTACCAATATCTGATGGTACCCTGATCGCAAACCAATCTTCGAGAAGACGGATGACCCATGCAACTAATCCATTAATTCATCAATTCTTGGAAGCGGATATTTGTTCTTGATGGTCATCTTGTTTAACTGTCTATAGTCCACACACAGACGTGAACCATCATCCTTCTTCTTCATTAGCAACACTGGTGCTCCCCAAGGTGAAATGCTGGGTCGGATAAACTGCTTCTCCATCAGCTCCTCTATCTGTTTCTTGAGTTCTACTAACTCCGCTAGAGCCATGCGGTATGGGGCCATCGATATCGGACCTGTTCTTGATACTAGATCAATAGAGAACTTCACCTCTCTATTGGGAGGCAGCCTTGATACTTCATCTGGGAATACGTCTTCAAACTCATGCACAACAGGTATGACCAAGGTTCTTTCCTTCTCCTCTACCTCCATATGGGCGAAGATTATGAAACACTGCGCGCCACTTTGAACCTCATTCGCAACTCTTTGAGGAGATATCAATTTTGGCTCCTCTGAGTCGGGGAATAATAGCCTCTTCTCTCGACAGTCTATAAGAATGCGATTGGCAGAGAGTCAATCCATCCCTAAGATTACCTCTAATTCTTGTAGAGGTGGGCAGATCAGATTCACTTTGTACTTGCGTCCCTCTACCTCCACTGGACACCTAGCACACAAGGACGACGTCCTGACCAAACCCAACGCCGGAGTAGACACTACCAGTTCACACTACAACTCACACACCGGCATACCCAACTTTTTCACATAAGCATCTAACACAAAGGAGTGTGTCGCTCCAGAATCATACAATACACAACATCTGATCCCAATAATCACACAATAACCCATAACAAGGTTACCTGAGCCTGCAACCTTTGCTCCTGACATAGCATACACCCTGTCGGTCGCTTGAGGCCTGTTGCCTCTATCCCTCCGCTGATGTTGGTGGGGAGTCTGAACTAGAGGGCGTGTCGCTGCGTAAGCAAGGTTGGGGCAGTCCTTCCCAAGGTTGGTGCTTGAACTTCTCAGCATCCTCTGTTACGGACTTCCCTCCCTGGGTTAGTTGGAGGAATTCCACCTCCTTGGCATATCTCACACTATCAGGGAAGTATTCCGAGAGGAACTTCCCCCTAAAGGCCTCCCAAGTCACAGGCTTTCCTTGCTCCTCCATGATGGACTTCATGCTAATCCAACAGTGTTCAGCTTCTCCGGTGAGCATATAAACTGTAAAAGCCAACATGTTATCTGCTGGACACATCTTCGTGTTGAAGATTCTCTCCAGGTCCTTCAACCACTGGTTAGCTGCATCCGGACTAGTCTTCCCGTTGAATTTCACTAGATGGTGCATCATCGTTGTGCTTCGCTATGTCATAGTAGCTACCATCGCCTCTATTGCCCTGGAGATATCCGGTACGTCACCCTGAGAGGATTGCGAAGTCCTACAAGAAGGTGCCATAGTACACTAGCACACAAGAAATCACTTGGTTAGGCTTCACAAGACAGGAATTTAACCGAAAACACTTTAAAAGACACAGAGAAAGCTAAGCAGACATCCAAGTCCATAAACCTAAGGAGTGACCGCTCTGATACCATAAATGTAATGTCCCATTTAATTAATAACCATAATTAAAGGAAGCATCAGACACAGATAGTATAGCAGTGCAGTCCTAGAGTTTAAAACATAACTCCTCACAAATAACCAAGGCACACCACGATGCCCAAAACTAGACTAGTTGCAACATTCAACGATAATCAAAAGGAATTTAAAAGACAGCTAGTACATGGGCCATCGCCCAGAAAGAAAGCCCAAAGAGGTTTAGATCCAGTCCAAGCAGACTATGCAATGGAACCTCCATCACCCTGATGATTACGAGGAGTTCTCACCTCTGCTCCCATCAACAAGTTGATGATCATTGCAAAATGAAAAGCCACAGCACATAACATACAACAACAAAAAGTAGCGTAAGCTAGAGCCCAAAAATGGTTTCATCAATCAGATACACTTCCACAGTCAAAAATACATACAACACCCAAGCATGTTATGACTTTCAATTCAATACACTAAGATTCATCTCGACTCATCCAGATATGTATAATCTGGTCGAATTTAGCGGATGCTTGCACTTGTGGTGGATATCCCTGCTTACCCCCGAGCTCTGTGTTACAAGTGTTACAATGAATCAAATCCACCACACACAAGGTTAGCCCTTAATGAGTTTCAGGCCTCTTGCTACTCTCACCACAAGAGTCAGTCCGCTCTAAGTGAGACTAACTGACTCCTTAGAGTGTCAGGATGCAATCCTTACCTTGAATCCTTACCAAATTATATAGATGGGGCACCACCATGAACACCCACTAACAGGGCTCATGGAATTATGTCCCGACCACTGAAGCACGACCCTGAAATCTCACCTAGAGATTTCAAGGAATTACACATTAACACGGACCAATCATACCCAAACAATCAAAGAAGATTTATCATGCATATACATATATTATGTCAACCTTTATTACCAATACCTTTCACGTTTCAGATCAAATACATACCAACTCATCATACTTCATCCATCGATACCGAAATCTCAACTCATCTCATTGTCATACCACTTTCTTAACCAACCATTCCATGATTTTTTCATGCCAAGATTTATTCAAATCCATCATTCACAACTCATACACCCTCCCATTCATGCATATTCATTTCCCATCATGCCGTTATATAATAATTCATTCAAATGCAAGCCAAACACCCAAGGATAGGGAAAACACCAACCCAAGACACACTCTCGCTCAGCTCTTCGCTCAGGCTGAAGGGTCTCGCTCAAGCGAGAGGGTCTCTCGCTCAAGCGAGCTCCCTTCGCCTAGGCGAGAGCTCGACACACAAAAAGAAGCCTCCGCGCATTCTCGCTTAGGCGAGTCTCCCCTCGCCTGAGCGAGACGCTCGCTCGCTCAAAACTGAGTTGGTCGCCTGAGCGACCCCTCTCGTGGAAAGGGTCTGGGCGAGTCTCTACCCATCTCGCCTAGGCGAGACAGGATCGCTTGGGCGAGATTATTAGATCTCGCCATTGTTTCCCTGCAGCAGCCATACATACCAATCCAAACCAACATGCTAAACGATCCAAGCATTCATAACATCACACCAACCATAGAATCTAAAAAAAAAATAGCTGAACAACCGGGAAAAACGAAATACACGAGTAAGCCATAGCTTCCCTTACATGGGAGGGTTTGGCAGAGGACTTCGACTCCACAACAATGAGCACAGCCACTCCAAGGACGGTTTAAAGAGCTGGAAAACAACGAAAGAGATCTCAAAATGAGCTCCCTACAGAACCCTAGATGGAAAACACGAAAATATGGTAAGGAAGGGATGGTACGAGATGTAAGATGACTTACGTGGAGTAGGAAAGATCTCGAGCGAACTTGACAACGGTGAGGAAATAAACCCTGGGAGAGGGGTTGACGGCTGCAGCTCAAAGTTCTCTGAAAGTGAATAGAAAGTGTGAGTTAGGACAGACTTAGGAGTGTGTTTTATCCTTTGGGCTAACCCTTAGGCCCAACAGTTTTGAGGCATCCCTTAAAATATTAGGGCAGAAAACTGAGCCTTACAATTAGTATATTCACAATAAGCTTGACTCATGAATTTGCAAAACACTAATTTTTTTTTTCATTTTCTAGGATATGTGTAATAAAAATAGATATATAAATTGTTCCTCCCATTAGTTATATCTTTGTCAAGAAGAAGGGATAATTTGGTATTTTTTTTATTGATATTTTGTTCTGAATTATAATATATTCTATTTTTTTATTTACAATATTTTCTTTGAACATATAGAAAACGACATTGGTAAATAAACATGAGAACCAAATGTCTAATTTAACCTAACACTAGTGCAGATTTGACATTTTACTTCGCCTTATAGGCCTCGGTTACAGCTGAACCGAAGCCTATAAGGAGGCGGTGGCATTTTTGCAATTTCGTCAGGCTTTTGGCCTCGGGTCTTTAAGGACCGAGGCAATAAAGGGGGCTTTAGGCCTCGGTTACAAATGAACCGAAGCATATAAGGCAGCCCAGTTTTCAAATTTTCAAAAATGCCACCAGCATCA
>Ga0209589_1002320_pt1 | contig 32856 bp, 35 predicted proteins | sample CowpeawhiteBW_FD_187525 | JGI IMG/M metagenome (GOLD analysis project Ga0209589, IMG submission 187525) | Root nodule microbial communities of legume samples collected from California USA - Cow pea white BW (SPAdes) (version 2) | ecosystem: Host-associated > Plants > Roots > Nodule | place: USA...
AGTGAATACTTTTAAGCCTTATCTTGCATAGCAAGTGGCGGCACACATCCACTCATCTTCAAGGTTGCCATGGCTTCTAGCCTAGCCTTGTAGTGGCGTGCTTCTCACATTTTTACCATTTCTTTCTTTTCCATTTTATGTTTTCTTCTTCCTTTAATTGTTCTTGGTTTTCTATGGTTTATGTGCTTTCCATTTCCTTTTAATTTTGAATCAATCCATCATCTTCTTCTCTTGAGCTTTGTGAAAGGAACCTTCACATCTAGATAGCTTACTATCTTAATGTCTAGTGGGGATTTCACTTAGCTTTCTTAATCAACTCACACCATATTCAATAATCTTAAAAAGAAACAAGATAATCCTTCATCAATATGTGTAAGGATACAATTTGTCACCTTATCTACATCAATAACATCCATCTTATCAAAGAGAGCCAACACCTGCACTGCACTTAGTGTATACAAGATGTGCGGGTCATGACCAACATTTCCACCGAATCCCCCTTCACAACAACACGATCTCATAAGAAATTATCTATAATACTGATGCTTAAAATAATCTCAAATACAAAGTAAGGAAATAAATTAAACATTGAACAACCTGACTCATGTTGACAACTCAGCAACCATGAAGTAACCTCATCAACATCAACGCTATCAAGCTTTCCCAGAAGATCCAGGGCAGTCAAGCCCCAGTATGCCCCACTCATTCTTAGATGCTCCATTACCACAGATTCAAAATTATCTTTCCTCTGGAAAAATAAAGAATGTGTAAAAAGAAAATGAGCACATCCAACCTTTTAAGCATAAAACAAGAGTTTGGAAGTCATCCATGTTTTGTGATAATCAACTTAAGACACTCTTCTTCTTTTCCGAAAGAATGTATAAACAGGAAGCAAACCTTTTCAACTGATAATATGTAGCGAACATGTTTCTCAGTTGCCAGCTCTGCCATCTATTCCAAGAAAAAAATTAGAAAGATTAGAATCAGAGATTTTAAAAGCCTACCCAACCCCATTCGTTTTGTCCTTTTTAAGAGAATGGGATAGAAATGGTTTGATACCTACATAAGATATGAAATAATCAAAGCGCACAAGACATCCATAATACAATTACTGATCCACTTTGAGATTAGTTTTAATTTGTGGTCAGTCAATTATATTTGATATTTCAACAAAAACAAGTGACAAATCATACGTTAAGATGGAAAGATGGAAAATTTCCTCTCCATTAAATGAATCAGTAAGAATTAGTCAAAGGATTGAGTAGAGGAACATCAAATCTTAAATTCTAAGTTGTACAAAATGTCCCAATCAAGATCCCCAAAATCAGGGAAACTAATACTTCACACATTATACCAGTCAATCAAATTTGAGTTTTAACTTCATGCCATACCTTTTAAAACATACTTTGATTGTCTATTTAAAGTGAAAGGTATTAAGTACTAGACTGATTCGGACAATTGCTTGAGTACTCTACCTTTTAAAATGAGTAAATAACAAACAAAATGCATAAGGGTGCAAGTTAACATATTTGGGAGTGTGAGGAGTAAGAACAAACCAAAACAATAATTAAAGTGGTGCAGGAATGAAATAGGGGTGCAACGAGCGGAAGAAAGAAACCCTAATACTAATTTTCAAAATACTAGTAAACTAAGATCGGATTTTTAATGTAAAAAATATGGGCTTAAACTTGGTTCGAATAAACCATACACTCCATCAATAACCAAAAGTTAATCGACAATTAGTCCAACCATTAAATCAGTTCAATCAAATTTAGGATTCAAAATTTCATCTAAATTTTCAAACTAAAGCACTGCAGCCATCAAATCCAACAAATGCCACGTAAACTCAATTTTGTAGTAAAATGTGAACCTAGAAATTGATTGAAACAAAACAAATATTGAGCAGCTTATAACCCCACAGTCAGAACCTACAAACGTGATCACAAAACCCAGTAATGAACATGGACTGCACACCAACGTGAACTTACAATGAAACTAAAAGTTGCAAACATAGCCATCAAACAAAATAAACCAAAAACTATATTCACTCTCCAATTCCAGAACATCACATGAGCGCAATCAATTCCATTTCCCTATGTAACATCAATTAAAATGTAATATGATAATCAATGGGCATCACGTTTAATCACAAAGTCACACACCCCTGTTTCAGCTTACACCTTATGATACATCACCGTGTCAACTCTAAAAACACCCAAAACAAAAAAAAGAATTCAAAATTCACAAACAAAACCCACAAAGCTCTGGAGAAATCAGCACAAACAATAAGCATATATCTCAACAGCTTTGGCATTTAAGAACATCTCTACAATCAAGCATTCTAAACGAAATTGAAATCACCAACGATCCGAATTTAACTCATTAATTACTCCCTCATAAACATAGCCCAAAGAATGCATAAACTCATTCAAACCACAATTGTAAACTGAAAACTCAATTAAGGAAAACAGCAAGGGCGTGCGTTCAAATTAACAATTAACAGAATGCTTATTCCACACAAATCAATTATAGGATTAAATCTATACCAATGCGATTCATCCTTCTTTTTCACAGCCATTTTCCTCACTCATGTCACACAAGCAGTACTGACTCTAGCTCATCAAGCCGAATACAAATGTACATATATTATAACCCAATGATTCCCAAGCACAATCAGAAAATACCAACCGAGTCACGAACCAAAACAAGGAACAAGGTAACCCAAATTCAATTAATCAAGTTAATAGCAACTATCAGAAATGCAAACAGAAACGAATCAACACAGGATCAGAAACAACATTGTAACAGGTTCATCACTGAGAAGCACACAATGCTCTTACAACCAATAATCAATAATTAGTTATCATTAGTCAACCATCACCGTTCAATCATCCAAACAAAATTATATACCCATTTCAACAATTAATTCAATAAATTCAAATTCATTATCCCAACAACAATAACCACCGCTGGGCCATAAGCTCCACCATCGTTCCCAAATCAACCCAATCATTCCAGTTGGGATTCCAAATGAAAGCAACAGGAAAACGCAAAAGAGAAGGAGAGGGATAGGATGGTACTGTGAATAGAAACCCCGTGCTCTCCTTATTGACTCGTGATGTAGCTGAAACAGAGAGAATGTGAGCTTCGCCTAAAATTGCTGCTGTAGCCAAGGGTTACGACCCTAGAGGATTCAGGGTGGAGCAGGGGCGAGTATCGCTGGAAGAGGGCACAGTGGCTCGAACCCGTGGATGCAGGGAGAGCGAGCTCGTGTGGTGGCTGTCGCGGAGCTGAGGCAGAAGACGTGCACGACTCAGAGTCGAAATCCAAAATCCGATCCGGTGAGTGTTTGCGGTGGAGTGCACGCAGTGGTGGCTGTGGCGACGGGAAATAACTCAGTCCGACGAGGGTTTGGTGTGGACTCTGTTGTTTGCGATTCTGATGGAAGAAATAAGGAGAAGGTGATGAAGAAGTTTATCTATGTGTGGAGTGTGTAGAAGAAGATTGAGAGTGAACGATTTTCTGTTGGGAGAAAAAATGAGGCCCCTCCCGATGCAGCTGAAAATTGGGGAAGAAGGAGCAAGTGCGTTGTAGATCCCCTCCAGGGTGAGTGAATGGTGGGGGTCTGTGTATGTTGACTCGAGTCCGTTTTCTCTTCCCTCCCTCAATGGTCAGTGATGTAAACAACAACTCAAAAAACTTGATTCACCTTTTTTTTTTTTTCATCGATGGAATTCACAAATTTAATTACTCATATGTCTTATTATACTCCAAAAGACCACAAACAATCTCTACACTAAGTACATGCAATGGCCGGTATATTATCTATTTACAACGGCTAATTTATTAATTACTCAGAATGATTAGATCATTAACTACTATTAAGACTTCAATATCTAATTTATTTCATTTTATTCTAAATCCAACAAAATTCTCCCCTAAACATAAATGTTTCTCTTATCTTTCATTTCGGTTCCTTTATCCTTCGTCTGGTTCTTCTATTCTTCAACTCGACTTTCCACGTGCAGTAACCCTTTTCACATTGTGTATGTCTCTTTCATGAATAGTCAAGTTCTTTGCTTTCTTCATGGATAACTTTGCTTTCGCTATATTCTGCTTGTTCTCTCTCTTTGATGAGTCCATCTTCAAGAGTAAGGAAGCCAAGGAGAAGCCATGCGGAATTGATGAGGCTTCCATGGAGAAGGATGAAGGTGCAGAAGCTAGAAAATGAGAGGAGAAGTGATGCAACAATGGTGTTTGGAGAAGCTCTCAAGTGAGGTTGGGCCATGAAGGGGGCTAGAGGAAACCAAGAAGGAGAACTCTAGCCTAAGTTGATTCACAAAAAGAGAGGAGTCTGGAGTCATCTCAACAGAGTTTCTCTACTATATTCATGAATGAAAATACAATGGTCATAAGCTCTTTATTTATAGTAGAAAAGGAGAGCCAAGTGGTCTAGAAAAATGGAGGGAAAAAGAATCTAGAATGTGGTATTTGGAGCCAAAAAGAGAGCATGAGGCAAGTGTGACTTGCCACCTTAGCAAGTCACAAGGAACTTGCTTCTAGGCGCATAAGAGAAGCTTGGTGACCAAGCTTGGAGCAAGAAGGATCTAGTTCCTCTTGAAATGCGCTCTCCCTCTTGTTGAGCTAATTTCAAGCCCAACTCTTCTTTGGTCCAATTCTCTTCAAGGCCCAAAAACCCTCCAAGGCCCAATACATGGCCCAAACAAAACCTATTCTACAAAGCCCAAAATACAAGGCCCAAAAATAAACCATATTCTAATATTTACAAACAAAGAGTCCTAGGCTAGGTCTTCACATCTTCCTTGGCCCATGTAAAGTTCATCTTGGGCCTTGTGTGTGCATTGGAGACCCATTCCTCTTGTATCCTCCTAGTCATTGCTCTTGTTGTAGGTCCCTTGGTTAGAGGCATCTCATCACTCTCCGTAGTCGACTTTATCTTCTCTTTGGACTTGTTCCTCTCTTTGGTCGACTTATTCTTCTCTTTGGTCGACTTATTACTCATTGGGTTCCTTGTTATCTTAGTAGCAAACTTGTTATTAACTAGATTCTTTTCAATGGGCTTACCTCCTTCTGAGGGACTTGAAAATACCCACGTATTGTTGCTCAATCGCATCTATCTACTCATCTATTGCAAGTCCTCACTTCTCATCTTGTACCTCCAATGAGCTCTCAGATCCATCTCTACTTGCAACTGTTCTTGCAAAATTGAAACATCTTATTCAAGTTCCAAGTGTCGCTTATACAAAATATGCTTCTTTCTCTCTAAGTTTGCTTGCAAAATTGAATTGTCTCTAACCTCCTTTTCAACTCTTTGTTGCAAATCACTTTTTGCAATCTTTAACCTTTTAATAACAAGTTTGTCTCCACATGTATGAGCTATTTGAACTGTACAAATGCACCAATGAGCTTTCCAAACGCCTCACTAAGCTATCTAAGCTCTCAACTTGCTCCACCAACTTATCTAAGCTATCTACATGCTCTACTGAGCTACCTAGGCTCCCCACCAAGCTTTTTGAGTTGTCGACCTATTCACCCTACTCGACTGTCTTGTCGAGTGATTAACTATACTTAACCTTCTTGTTGAATTCCCAATGCTACTCGATCTTCTTGCCAAGTTCACCACTTGCTTGTGCTTGACCCCCAAGCTATGCGCCATCATCAACAACGTTTGTTCTTCTACTTCTTTTACGAGGTTGGTTGTCTCTTCTCTTCCATTCCTAGACCAACAATCTTTGACAAAATTTTCGACCTTACCACAACTAAAACACTTGTATGAGTAACAGTCCTTTGCATAATGGTCATACTTGCCACATTGAAGCACTCAACATTTGAGTTACTTGACTGACCTTCTCTCAATGGACCTCGTCCTCTTCCATACCAATTTTGTGGACCGAATTATTCTTTCTCTTCTTCTTGTCCTTGGCTTCTACCACCAGGACAACTTCCTATACCTCCTCGGTATTGTCCTTTACCTTGAGTGTTTTAAGTTTTCTCATCTTTAATTGACATCTTCTTTTGGAGTAATTGATCAAGTGACTCACACTTCTTCTTCTTTCGTTGTTAGTGTTCTTCAAAAGATCTTGCAAGCTCTTCAATTGTGAGCTTTAATAAGTCTTTGGACTCAACGCGCACACCACATTCTCGAAGTCATCGGTCATCGACCTCAAAATCTTCTCCACATCTCGACTAGCAGGCAACGTCTCTCCGTTTCTAGCAAGTTGGTTCGCCATGGTTTCAACCTGAATAATGTACTCATGTACTCCTTTTGTCTTCTTCATCTTCATGTACTCCTTTTATCTTCTTCATCTTCATGCTCTCCCACCCGCCCCTGAGTGTTAGGAGTCGCACTTACTTCACCCGATCATCCCATTATAAGCCTTCTCCAAAATATCCCATGCTTCTTTTGAAGATTTGACACTTGCAATCTTCTCAAAGTTGCCTTGTCCTTCACACACATTGCTTTCAACGTTTTCAATTGGGAATTTGACCAATTCGTTGTGTTGGTTGGTTCATTAAAACCATCTTCAACCACTTTCCAATTTTCTTGGGAACCAAGAAGAGCCGTCATTTTTAAATGCTAGTTGTCATAGTTGATCGCCTTTGTCAACTTGGGCAGGGGCACACTATTTATAAGACTAACCATCTCACTCTTTTTTTCTTCAAACACCTAAGCTCTACCTTTTTTTCCCCACTCAGATGCACAAGTTAACTAGCTCTTGATACCGCTTTGTAAACAACAACTCTGTATTCTTGTGAAAAAACTTGATTCACCTCCTTTTGTTGTTATTGTTGTTGTTCATTCATGGAATTCATAATACAATTTATAGACTCATATTTTTTACTATTTTACTCAAAACGCCTACAAACGGCTAGTACATTAACTACCCACAATGAGTAGTACATTATCTACCCACAACGACTAACTTATTAACTACTCACAATAGTTAACTCATTAACTACTATTAAGACTTCAACCACTAATTCATTTAAATTTATTCTAAACCCAACAAGTGAATGTATGGTGAGTGCTGGTGAGGTGTGACTGAGTGTGAATCAATGTGTTGCGAACTGAGGTGTGTATATTGCGTGAGTATCGCATGAGTTGAGGTGAGGAAAGTGAGTGAATGGTCAAGTGTATGCGCTAGTGTTTTTCTGTTAAGAGAGAGAGAGAGAGAGAGAGAAAAAAAAAATGGGGGACACGTGGCCTTCAACAATTGGAGAGGGTTTTTGATGGTGAAGAAAAGAAGAAAACAGGGGTGTGGGTAGAAGTACAGATTAGGCTTCTTTTTAAAAGAGAAGAGGGGTGGTAAGAATAAAAAATAAAGGGTATGCTAATGTGAAAAAAAAATATTATTTTTAACAAATAATGGTGTCAACACTCAATTTTGTCTGGGTGAATAAATTTATTTTCAAAAACAAATAAAAATAAAAAATAAAATAAATAAAAATAACAAGTATTTAGGTAATAAGAAAAAAGTGAAATAAAATTATGTTCAAACATTTTCAAAATTTAATTTTAGCAAAAAAAATAAAAAAATAGAGAGATGAAAACAAGAAGAGCCCAAATTGTTTTTCATTATCACACTCCTTCTCATGAGCCAAACCACCCAACATATTTCTACCCTTTGTTCCTGATAGAGAGAATATTGATATGATTTTAATAATTAAAAGAATTACCTCTTCTAATGATTATAATTAATATTACTAATGATGATTGATATTGTGCTCTAATTTGCTGCAATTTGATTCTCGTAATGTGTTGCTATCATGACCAATTTCTTCCTTATATTGTTCATTACAATTAAGGTTGAGATTGCATTGATATTGCAATGTGTGAATATAAATACGCAATTTGTCATATGAAAAAGGATCAGACAAAAAAAAAGGAAAATATTTTTTACACCTCTCACTTTCTTTCTTTATCATAATCACTCACATAGACACACTTGATTTCTACTTCTGTTGGGGAAAAAACAACAATCTTAGGGAAGGAGGTAGAGTTAAAAGAAAAAAAAAATAAGGAGAAAAGGTAGTTAACAAAAGAGTGAGATTAATGGAGAAGTAGAGGAATTGAAAAGTTTAGAAGGTATGTCACTATCTTTATTTTTCTTTTGATTTATGCATTTCATTATTCTTATATTTTCTCTAAATTGTATGCATTTTTTTTACACCTAACTTTGGCCTTTTGCTTAAGCGATATTATTTTCTACTATTCATAACTATCTTATTCTAAAAATCATAAAGTTTTTTTCATTTCTTTTAGTATATGTTCGGCCGCTCACGTCTGTTAACTCTTTGGCAAGTGTACCAATTCGTTACAAGAAGTAAAATGGAAGTCCAAGTATCGTTTTCCCAAGGGATTTGTGTTCATTTATCCAATTGTAATTATTTACTAATTTTAGCAATGATGTCAACATTAAAGATTGGTTTAATTTAAGATAAGCATGCAAAATTAATAAACACTAAAGTTATGGAAGAATTTAGGAAAGACTTCACCAAGGTTGGATTTCATGAACCATACTAACGATATATTTCCTACACAATCTCTCTATCTTGCTCAAACATCCACATCATAAGCATACTAGCCCATAATTCCTTAGAAGTAAGTTTTAAGTCAAATATGCCAAAACATTAATTTCTTAACCATTTTAACACATGACTTGCATTAAGATTTGATGTATAGAATGACCTAGAGATTACGTTTATTCTTTGAACCCAATCTCATGGTTGTTCTATCCAAGGTTATGTTCCAATTCATTTCCCAATAATTAGATACAACTAAATAGCAAAGATTTCCATCATGCACATTAATAATCGAGATAAAACATATGAACAAAAATAGATTACATTGCATAGGAAAATTACAGAGAGTATAAGTTCATTACATCCAATCCCAATGAATGAGGAGTTTAGTCACTCCTAGGCACTTAGAGAACAAAAGATGGATGACATTGATGGAATGAATGAAGTGATTTGAGTTCTCCTTGCCCTAGAATGGCGTTTCTCCTATTTTCCCTTAGTCTATCATGTTCCCACACTCCAACATGTCAGTTTCGTGTAACTTTCGAAACTATAACCATTTCAGAAAATTGTCCTCTCGCTCGGCGAGATGACTTACTCGCTGGGCGACTTGGCACGCTCGCTGGGTAATAAGGTTCTGACAAAACAACCTCACTTCTTCTTCAATCCTTCACTCTCCTATACAATAATCTCCAATAAAACAAAAAATATACCTAATCTAAAGGAAACCTAAAAACAACCTAAAACTTCCCACAAAACACATGAATGAATATAATTAAGAGGTCCAATCAAATATGAATAATAAGTATTTTTCATACTTATCAAACTCCCTCAAACTTGTACTTTTTCATGTCCTCGTGAAAAGAAAACCTAATTGTACATACACATGAAACAAAAAACACCATACTTAAAATGAACCAAAGACACATGATCTCATAACATTATCCCCTTTACACATATCAAAGACAATTCACTTGCATTTCTCAAAATTAAGAAGATATGATAAGGTGCTTCCATGAAAATCTGTTCCTCAATCCAGAATTATATATGACTACCAACAATGAGAATTACTTAGTCACACAAAAGTCGGTGTTTCCTCACACATGTGTTAGCCACATAATCTCACAACTAGCATACCATAAAACTAATCTATAAAATGTTTGCACATCATCTCATTCACACACTTCTCACACATTGAATTAGATCAAAAGGTCTTTCTAGGCTTGAAACTTGGCTTGGCTACAAAAAATTATGGTTTTTCAAGGAATCAAATCATCTTGGAAGATGAGAATAATTATATGTATAAACATTCATGAACATCCTCATTCCCCATAAACAAACAATCCAATCCACCATATTCTTTTCATAGCTCAACCTCACAATTTTATTTCATGCACCCTTTTCATTAATTTTCCTTTGTTTTTTCTCTTTTAAATTTTTTTCAACAAACACACATTTTTAATTTTCATTGAGAATGTTGAGCTTTTTCAATCATCACAATTTAAGATTTTCAAGCAACTTACTCCTCATTTCTCAATCACATCTTTCCCACAAACTTAATCTCAACTCATACCCATGTTCACAACATAAAACTTGTTCTCTTATTCCATGGTGTAAGGTAAGATAAAATTTCACAAGGGTTCACAAATGGTTTCACAATATGCACAAAGGTTAGCTAATTAGCCAAGTAGCTTCATTTCATAACAACTAACAATTGCCTTTTTCACCCCTAACCAAGTGTGTGTGATTGCATTCAAAGAATCATGCAAAAATTAACTTCATAGCAATGATAGCTTCCTAGCATTCTCACCGAACACATTATGTAAACACTCAAATATCTCATTCATCGAGTCAAATTTCACTTTGGATAAGGATTGAATCACATTGCAACCACATCAACACTTCATCAATCATTCAAAGTTGCAAGCAAATAACCCAAGATCATGCAAGGTTATATGAAGAGAGATCACAATTTCATTACAAACATAAGCACGAACATCAACTCCACAACTAACAATGATATTAGACAAACAAAGTACTAAACCCATAACAAAACTACACATCACTAAACAAATAAACAGAGTCTTAAAGACAACACATCTTAAGCATCATCATCAGGAGGAACCTCCTCCTCAACAACATCATCAGCATCATCTACACCATTAGTACCATCATCATCCTCATCCTCAGAGTCAACAAAGTTAGTAGCAGCAACACCCTCCACTAAGATTTTGGCATGCCCCAAGGCCAATAAATCAAACTGGGAACTAGTCATCAAATAGTCATTTAGAGTGTCTAGAACAGCCAAAGACAACTTATGCAAGTTGTCCATGAGACATGGTGTGCTACGTCGAATTGCTTGCTGGCTATCCCAAATGTCCTCCTATCTCGCAAACATTTTACTCATAGCTGCCTAGAACAGCTCTAGGTGGACGAGAGCGAGCAACAGCTCTAGGTGCATGAACATGATCAACTTCTAGGTTCATAAAATGTTTAGAAATGAACCGACTATTGATGGGGGTTGGAGGCAAATCAATACTGGTGTGTTTGAAACAACACATTTAGCCTTGCATAAGGCTGTGATGAGTGCTGGAAAACTGAACTTGGTAGCATTACTCGCAATGAGGGTAATCTCCTGTGATATGACAACTCCAATATCAATTTCAATACCACTCATGATCACAAAAATCAAATATGATCGCTCAAGATTGATATATGATGTGTGAGTATTAGGAGATATGTTGTTATATGAGAAAACACTCCACATCTATGCCAAGGAGTTTAGATGCTTACTCAAAATGCGAACAAGAGTGTCAAAAACACCAATCACACAGGACTCGCCAGGAATGCACAATCATGTTGCAATGGCCTCAAAGTCCTTCTCTTCATTCAAAAAATCTCCACAATGTGTGTTCCTATCAGCAGGAAAAACATGTGTCCTCAAGAAAGTGTTTAATGCCTTACGGTCAAACTTGATCATTTTGCCCCGGACCTTGGCTTGGTGTAAGACTCGTGAAAATTAATTAATTAAATAAATAATTAATTAATAAATGCGGGTAGTGGGAGCCTTTATGGCATTTAATTTTGACATGTATGATGTAACATCCCGTCTGGATATTACAGATTTAAATAAATAAAGTAATAAAAATGAATAACAAAACATAAATACATCGCATTTATGAATAAACCTCATTCCCCAAAAGCGCGGGGAATTTAAAACTTTTATTACTGTATAAATAAACATTGTTCCATAGTTTATAAAGTGAAACAATATTCAAATATCTCTCAAAAGTTTACATATCATTTCCAAAACTAAAATCAATAAAACATAGTAATATATTCCCATGTCATCCCTCGCTACGTGTCTAAGCATCACCAGCACCACCTACATCAACATCCTATGCTCACCTGTACCGCGTACACGATCATCGTCAAACACAAGCAGATAGGGTGAGCTTATGAAATCAACATACATCATAGTAATGAACATATAACAAACTATATAACTATATTTTCTACAAAGAACCAAAATACAATCCCCTTCTCTATTCTCTATCATCTGGCCACAACCAGATCATTCGTGTTCTACCTCTTTTAGTGATAACCCCAAGGTAATTTGCTGCCAAACCTATCGGCCACAACCGATAGAGCACGTGTGGGAACCAATGCCACGGATCATACACCGTAACGCCAGGTGGAGTTCCCAAATACGAACATAGTCCGTAATGTCCTAAGACTACCAAACTCGTCAACGATTTACTGAGGAGGGCAATCTATCTGGACCCATCCGTACTGGCCACAACCAGCACACTCACACCGGCAACACTCGCCAACCCGAGCTCAACTCAAGGGTTCCTCGTGTTCATCCGCCATCCCGAGCTCGACTCGAGGGATGTCATTCCGAGCTCAACTCGAGGAATGTACGTGCTTAACCCCTATCCCGAACTCAACTCAAGGGATACGTTCCGAGCTCAACTCAAGGAACCCATCAATCTTACCTTTGAAGCATCAAAGTGGTTGAGAGTACTTAATTGTGTGAGAGGCCTTGGGTTCAAGTCCTATGTATGTCAGTTGTGTGTTATTTAATTTATTATTATTTTTAATAATATGCGTGATCATGTTGAGTGATAATGTAATCATAGAATTATATGAATTATCACGAAATATGAATTGGTTGAATGGTTGTGCTTTGATATGACATTGGAATGGTTATGGGTTTGAACCTTGGTGGAACCAAATTAGGCTCTTTTTTGTCAATTTTATTTTTAGAATGAAGGTGAAAGGGTAGATGAAACCCTAGCTGAATGGGCAACCTCCAAGGGAGGGCTGGAAAACCATCATAAAATAATCATTGAATGACCATTAAGCTAAGTAAATGCCAAATTTCGTTTGCTGATCATCAACCTTCATTAACCCCTAATTAAGTGACCAATTGAGGAGAAATAGAGGGTTTTTGGAGCTACCAAAGGAAAGAGTTGTAAGAGGAGAGTATTCTGAATTTTTGGAAAGGATAGCAAGGAGTTGGTAGCAAGCTTGGAAGGAGACAAGGGTTGATTGTTTGGTGGTGCACAAGAGCTTGAAAAACATTCCAACGCTTAAGCAAGGAAACTAGGTTAGGGGAGTTCCTTCACGTATGTACATGCTTTATGATTGTTTTGTATTGTAATGTATGATCATGATGCCCTGCATAATCCCAAATCGTGGTGTTTTCGAGTTTCTGGAAAGATTCCCAGAAACCGCCTGGCAGCTTTGAATGTGCCGCTAAGCGACGCATGAGTGATAATCCAATTCTGGGTTTTTCTGTGATGAACTGCCTAGCGGTAAGGGTGACTTCGCCAGACGATGCGAACATTGTGCAAAAGCGCTATTTTTCATACTTTTTGCGCAGCAGGAACCTCTGGGTGCAGGTTTTATACCGCTAGGCGCCAAGCTCTTGAATTTTGGGCGCTAGGCGCTACACATTTTTTTTTGTTTGTGCAGTTTTCGTAAAATTGTGTTTCCCGATTCGTTAACCGTTCGATTTAGGTGAAATTTTAACAGGCAATTCATAACATATTGTTACTCACTTTGATCGGTGTAGATTTGCATTGGATGTATGTAGCTAGATATATACATCACTCATGATTGGTTGTTTTAATTTCCTAATAGTATGACTATTAATGGATGACTAAGTGTGCTTAAGTGCTAGTATGGCCTTGATTGGTGAATGTAATATATATATATATAATATAGATGTGTGATTGATGAGTATATATATGAATTATGTGCTTGAGTGGATTCTCTTGAATCGTTCATGTGTAAAATGTGAAATTATGAGAGGTGTTATATTATGAATGTTTACCTGTGTGTATGAATCTTAGGGATTGAATGGGAAGCACTCGATTATGGTAACATGGTTAGGGTTTGGGGAATGATTCATTGAATTGATTTCTGTAGTGTAATAAGAACAAAATTGTGATTCTATGGTTTTACTAGAAGAGAATGAAAATGGTTAAGTATATTAGTTAGGGTTGACAAGTTGGGGGTTTTGGATGACTTGAGTATAATTATGATTGAATTGTATCGGATTTGTGGCCGGATATATTTAAAGTTGAATAATTGAATCTTTGTAACCATATTCATGTGCGAACTACGAAGATAGACAAAGAATTGTCAGAAGAGGCTTGAAGGTGCTCGAAATTCTGGAATTTCTCTAGAATGTCATGTACCGCCTGACAGAACGAGGCTTGCCGCTACGTGCCAACTCGGTAGGTCCTTTACTGCGTGGCTGTGATGGTAGGCATTGGGGTTGGGTTCTGTTGCAGTCCTAAATGGAACTGGAAGGATGGATTTGAGGATGTTTTTGTATGGTTAATGGAAGAAAAATAATGTATGAACTAAGGAGTTGACTTAAACTTAGAATTGAGTAACTATTGCATACTTGAGTTGACTTGGAGGAGCTGAAATTATGGGCAGAGAACATGAGTTGTTTTATTGTAGTGTCAAGGTAAGACTAGTAGGAATTGTATGAAAAACAAAGTAGTAGTACTTTGGACTATTGGAGAGGGGGCATAATTAATGGGACATGGAAATAACTAATGGTGGAATTGGACTAAAGGTTGAAGTAAATTGTGTGGGTTGATCTGTGTATTAGGTATTGTGTCTGAAGTACAAGAGAGGTAAGTCTTAGTACATATAAGTGATGTGTTTCATGGTTGTAGTCTAGTGCATATAAACATAGAAGGAAAGTTTTAGAGTGAATACTTAGAGATTCAAATATGTAGAGAGTTAAGGACAATTCTCAATGGGGTTGAATGAATCTTGTGGGCTTGAGCACTGGGTGATGCATTAAGGAACTGGGATTACTTGGTAAAATCGAATGCAGTGGAAAAACTAGTATGTCTCGCAGTACTGGTGCATCGCCTAGCGGTGGGTTAGAGCCGCCAGGCGATAGTTGTGGGTTTAGAGGGCTACTGGTACGCAAGCGCCTGGCGATGAGGGAAGTCCCTCCAGGTGATGACTGTAGTAGTGGTGTGTTCTGAGGCGCTACGTGCCTGGCGGTACGTGTCCCCTGCTAGGCGGTCTGGAGGCGGACAACGGTTGACGCCTCATTAACAATGCCAAGCGGTTTTGCTGCAGCAGATTGGTGTCTTGCTTGCTATGATGTGCGTGATCTACAAGGCTTCTAGGATATCTTAAAGGTCGACTTGCTGGTGTTCCTTGAGTTGTGGCTTGGAATGTATCCCTTGAGTTGAGCTCAGGATAAGGGTTAAGCATGTGGCATTCCTTGAGTTGTGGCTCGGAATGGCATCCCTCGAGTTGAGCTCGGGATGGAGGATGAACATAAGGAACTCTTGAGTTGAGCTCGGGTTGACCAGTGCTGCCGGTGTGAGTGTGCTGGTTGTGGCCAATACGGATGGGTCCAAATAGATTGCCCTCCTCAGTAGTTAGCTGACGAGTTTGGTAGTCTTGGACGTTGCGAACTATGTTCGTATTTGGAAATTCCACCTGGCGTTACGGTGTGTGATTCGTAGCATGGTTTTCCGCACGTGCTCTATCGGTTGTAGCCGATAGGAAGGAATCAAAGGGAGAACACTGGTGCTCAAAGGAAGACTCATAATTCCAATTTTCAAGTAAAGGAATCCAGGTTAGGGGAGTTGCTTTATTTGTCTATATGAAATTGTATGATTTTACGTTGTATGATGTATGATTGGGTGCCTATTTTTGCGTTAATTTTCCATTGGTCGAGTTTCTGGAAATTTTCCAGAAACCGCCTAGCAACTTTAAAGGCCCGCCAGGCGATGCGTGAGAGTGACACCCATTTCTAGGTTTTAAGATGAACTGCCTGGCGGCAAGGGTAACTCCGCGTGAACCCTTGTATTCTTGTTCAACGATTCTGTATGGATTTTGTGATGGTTGGATATTGAGCAAGGTTCATGTGCATGATTTGCATGTATAAACTTATGAAATCAATGATTATCACTATGTTTGTATGAATTTAGGTGATTGATTGGGAATCATCAAAGTGAAAGGGGGTCGTGTTGGGATTGTGGTTCAGTTGTTAATCTGATTCTTGGAATTTAATGATAACGAAGTTAAGATTTATGGGATTATTGAATGAATATGCATGAAGGAAATCGATTTGTTTGTAATTATGCGTTTGATTGGCTGGAACGAGATTTGGGGATTTAAGGTTCATCATGGGTGCAGGAAAAATCTAGGGTTTGTGTGGAAATTTCATTTTATGACTATTCGGGACGCGTTTTGAGATTTTGTGAGGGTGAGGCTAAATTCTACAAGTGATAATTATATAAAAATAATTCGAATTGAATAAATATGATGTGTGAACAATATAATTATGTCAAGACGAATGCTAAAATTGTTGATTTAGGGTTTTAGGGTTTACACAGATGCAGAACAATCATGTAAAAGCAACATAATTTCTAAGTTATTGTTAAAAAATTGCCTGCGGTGAAGAGCTGCCGCTAGGCGATGGGCGTGGTGTTCTGTTCACAAAAAACATTGTTTTTCGTACTTTTTGTGCAACAGGAACCGCCGGGCGCTAGTTTTGTACCGCCAGGCGCCACCTTCCTGATTTATGGGCGCTAGGCGCCACTATTTTTCTAGTTTGTGCAGTTTTCGTAAAACTGCATTTCTCAGTTCGTTAACCGTCCGATTTAGGTGAAATTTTGCAGATGGTCCATAACATGTAGTTTTTCACTTTGAACAATGGAAATTTTATTTGGAGGTCATTAGCGAGAGATATATGTTATGCACGATTGCTAGTTTTGAAGTCTTTAAAATGCATGAATAACATCTTGATAATTCCAAGTAACATATAATGAAGCATGATTGGGTTATGTTGTAAGTCTCTATGAAATTGAATGTTCCTTTGGGTTAGTCACATGTTAAGAATTGGTTTATTGGTGAATGCATGTGTGTCAATATAAATTTGCATTGGCGGATAGGATCATGTGCTTAATTTGTTAGAGTGCTGCTGCTTTATATTTGTTTGAGCATGCGTTATTCATAAGTTCGAATTGAATGCTAACATGGATTTAAAGGGTGGAATATATATATATATATATATATATATATATATATATATATATATATATATATATATATATATATATGAATATGTGGGGATTGATGCACATGATATACGGTGATACTTCTGTACGCGTATGATGAAGCCATCTAAATTTTAGATTGTGCATGTGAGTCATGTTGATTTGTGGAAGCCTATATTCTTGATTGTGGATATGCAAAATTATAAGAGCAAGATTGATGTTACTTTGTTCTGGGTACTTAAAAACCAGTACTGCACAAGTACTGGTGTAGTGCCTGGTGGTGGTGTTTGACCGCTAAGCGATAACTACAAAACCAGTAGAGTATTGAAGCGTGTGGCGCTTGGCGATAAGGGTTGCCCCGCCAGGTGATACTTGCTAAAACAATAGAATCATAGGCGTTTAGCGCCTGGCGGCACGTGTCCCACGCCAAGCGGCCTAGAAGCTCGTTGCGCTTGGCACCTCGTGATCTGCGTCAGGCGATATGACTGTAGTAGAATGGTGTTGTGCTGCTTTGGTGTACGTGGTCTACAAGGCTTCTAGGATGTCTTAAAGGCCAACCGATCAGCCTCATTTTTTGAAAAGTCAAATTTGAGCCAACAACCACCTGACATCATTAAAGATTGTTGTAGTTGCTAGGCGAATGAGGTAGCTCGCTAGGCGAGTGTCCCAGTTCCCTCAAACTTGAAATTCATTTTTTTCCTTTTTTTTCAAAGCTTGATCACAGGGTGAGTAGCGATCGCCCAACTATTGTTCCAGAGTGAAATTTCTTCATTAATTCATTGGGCGACTACTGCTAGCTAGACGAGTCTGTATAATTTCAGGATTTACAGAAAACCAAACTCGTTGGGCGAGAAAGGCTCACCCAATTACTGCTCCAGATGCCAATTTATGCGAATATTTGTTGGGTGAGTGGTGGTCGCTAGGCGAGTCTGCATAATTTTTGACAACCAGATTCTGTAGAAACGAACTCATTGGGCGACTACCTTGCTTGCTGGGCGAACCAAACAAAACAACAATAATTAAAAACAAAAGCAAACATATTCTAAGAGTGATAAAAAACAGCAAACACTAGGTTGCCTCCCAATTAGCGCTTCTTTAACGTCACTAGCTTGACGAGTAACAATTTATGGATCAGAAAAATGAACGATAGTGGTGAAGAATTCAACCTCACCCCCCACATAATGCTTCAAGCATTGACCATTTACTATCCAACTTCTATGTGGATCACTAGAATAAGGATCCATTAGTTCAACTACACCATATGGTTTGACTTCCTTGATGGTGAATGGCCAGACCACTTAGATTTCAACTTGCTAGGAATGAGCTTGAATCTTAAATTGAAAAGCAACACTTGCTGGCTTGGGTGAAATTCTCTCTTCAAAAGCTTCCTATCATGATAGAGCTTTGCCTTTTCCTTGTATCTCTTGGAGTTGTCATATTTTGTCAATCTCATTTCTTCAAGTTCCTGCAACTGCAACTTTCTTTTCTCTGCAGACAAAGATGAATCAAAGTTAAGAAGTTTCAAGTCCCAATAAGCCTTATGCTCCATCTCCACTAGCAGATGACAAGATTTGCCATATACTAATTGGAATGGTGATAGCCTCACATGTGTTTTCATGGTTGTTCTATATGCCCAAAGAGCATCATCAAACTTAACCGACCAATCTTTTCTGGATGATGCCACAATCTTTTCCTGAATCCTTTTTATCTCCCGGTTGGACACCTCAGCTTAGCCATTGGTTTGAGGATGATAAGGAGAGGCTATTTTGTGCCTAACCTCATAATGTTTCAAAACCTTGGCCAATTGAGCATTACCAAAATGGGATCCACCATCACTTATGAGGACCCTAGGAACTCCAAACCTTGAGAAAATCTGTCTTTTCAAGAACTTGATAATTGTCTTGGCATCATTCTTTTGGCAAGCAGTTGCTTCCACCCATTTACTGATATAATCCACTCCAACCAATATATACTCATTACTATACGATAAAGGTAGGGGACCAAAAAATCAATGCCCCAACAATCAAACACCTCCACTTCAAAAATTGCCTGAAGTGGTATCTCATTTCTTTTTGAAATGCTTCCAATCCTTTGACATTTATCATAACTCCTAGCATGAACATGATCATCTTTGAATAAAGTGGGCCAGTAAAAACCAGATTGAAGCAGCTTGGCGGTTGTCCTTTCTCCATTAAAGTGTCCATCATATGACGAATTGTGACAATGCCATATGATACCTGCAACTTCCTCTACAGTGACACACCACCTCAAAAGATTATCAACACCAAGCTTGAACAAGAAATGGTCATCCTAAAGGAACTACTTTGTGTCATGTAAGAACTTCTTCTTCTGCTACCATGAAAGATCTTCAGGGAGAACACCTGCAACTTTGAAATTAGCCATATTTGCAAACCATGGCCTTTGTTGAATGAGCATCAAACTTTCATCACAAAAAGTCTCATAAATCTCCCTATCTTTGAATGTAACTTCATCATTTACCAATCGAGAAAGATGATCTACAATAACATTCTCACTCCCTTTCTTATCCCTAATCTCCAAATAAAACTTCTATAATAAGAGGACCCATCTGATCAATCGTGGCTTGGAGTTATGCTTGTACAAAAAATATTTTATGGCAACATGGTCTATATATATGATCACTTTAGACCCAATAAGGTAAGGTCTAAACTCCTCTAGTACATAGAAAATGGCCAAAAACTCCTTCTCCGTTGTGGCATAATGAAGCTGAGCACCATTCAAGACCTTGCTGGCATAATAAATAGCATGAAAAACTTTCTCTCTTCTCTGACCAAGAACGGTCGCAATGGCATAATTGCTAGCATCACACATCAACTCAAATTCTTGAGTCCAAATTGGTGCAATTATCACTAGGGCAGAAACTAGTTTCTTCTTCAAGCTATTAAAAGCTTGCAAACACTCACCATCAAACTCAAAAGGAGCATATTTAACTAGGAGATTACACAAGGGTTTAGCAATCTTGGAGAAATCTTTGATGAATCTGCTATAGAAACCTGCATGACCAAGAAAACTTCTAATCCGTTTGACATTTGTTGGAGGTGGTAACTTCTCTCACCATAAAATGGCACTTCTCCTAAATCAGCACAAGTTTTGTGTCAATGCATCTTTTCAAAACCACATCCAAGTTCTCAAGGCATGAATCAAAAGATGGACCAAAAACTGAGAAATTGTCCATAAATACCTCAATACTCTTAACTAAATAAGCAGAAATGGTTAGCATGCATCGTTGAAAGGTAGCAGGTGCATTGAAAAGGCCAAAAGGCATTCGCCTATAAGAAAATACACCATAAGGACATGTGAATGTAGTCTTCTCCTGATCCTTAAGATTAACTACTATTTGATTATATCCTAAATAATCATCCAGGAAACTGTAGAAAGCTTGCCCAACCAACCGTTCCAACATTTGGTCCATGAAAGGGAGAGAAAAATGATCCTTTCGAGTGGCTTGATTCAACTTCCTATAATCAATGCACATCCTCCACCCAGAGACTGATCGAGTTAGAATTAACTTATTTTTCTCATTTTTAACAATAGTAATCCCCCCTTTCTTTGGCACAACGTGCACAGGACTTACCCAAGAACTGTAAAAAATTGGATATATCATCCCTACTTCCAATAATTTCAGCACCTCCTTCCTCACCACCTTTTTCAAAGTGGGATGCAATCGTCTTTAAGGTTGTGCAATGGGTTTGTAGTCCTTCTCCAACATGATCTTGTGCATGCAACAGGTTGGGCTTATCCCTTTCTGATGAAGGTGTGGTTCGGGACCGTCATAGGGATTTCGGATCAGTTGATGGAATCATGCAAATGACCTTCAAAGAGATCTTGGATTAGCTTCAGATCGTATAATAAGATCTATTATTGTAATTTTTGTAATATTTTTGTTTAGGCCTTATCTGACCATTAGTTGTGTTAGACTTTTTGTGTTTTGACCCATAGTATATAAGCCCTTGTGAAACACTTTGTATTCAGATTTGAGTTTTATTAAACACTGAGTTTTCTTTGGAGTCTTAAGATTCTCCTTAGAACCACCAGTCCTTATCTTTGAATCTCTGATTCAAAGCGGTGGATCCTCCTCACTTATCTTGGAATCTCCTCCAAGTGGCGTGGTATTCTTCCGTCTCGCATCTTCATTGATTCGACGTCCCCCATCTTCCCCTCCGTTGATTTTTGATCTAGGGTTTTTATACCGATTTCTTTCCAAGACGAAATTCACTCCAAATCTGAGACGATCCTACATCACCTTCAAATAAGAAATATGCCAACCTATAGCCCTTGATTTGCCTTAAGAACCTTTAAAAGCCTATACTCTTCAATCTGTGAAAGTGCACTGCTAATTATCACCAATTTCTTACAATCTTCTTCTAAGAAGGCATACTTGAGATGATCTAACAATATTTTCAACTCAAGTTTGCCTTGATCATCATATTTCTCCGTTATCAAATTCTCCACTTTAGCATGAGTTGAAGATACTTCTCTAGTCTTTTCCAACTGCATAGTGACTTCTTCCACTTTAGCTTCCTCTTCAAGAGTCACATTATCACAAGAGTCAATCAAAATCTCTCAAGAGAGGATTTTACATGCATCTGACTCTTAGCTGTGTCAATCACTTCATCTAGGACCTCCACTCTGAAACAATTGCCACTATCATTTGGATGTTGCATGGCCTCTATGACATTAAAAGTCATAGTTTCATCTTGCACACGAACTTTTAGATGACCATCATCCACATCAATAATCACCATGGCAGTCTTCATGAATGGGCACCCCAATATGAGAGGGACCTTAATGTCCTTTTCCATATCCAAAATGACAAAGTCCACAGGAAAAGTGAATTTGTCAACTTTCACCAACACATCTTCTATAACACCATAGGACACTTAAGAGACCGATCAGCCAATTGAAGTGTCATCCTTGTGAGTTTCACCTCCAAATCTCTAATTCTCCGCATCATGGAAAAAGGCATCAAATTTATACTTGCTCCCAAATCAATTAATGCCTTTCTAATGGGTAATTTCCCAATGGTGCATCGTATAGTGAAACTACCTGGATCTTTAAATTTGGGAGGCAAGAGCTTTTAAATAATTGCACTACAATTGCCTTGCACTTCGATTGTCTCTTCCTCAATGTACTTCCTTTTTTTGGTGAGCAACTCCTTCATAAATCTTGCATATGGAGGCATCTGTTGGAGAGCTTCAGAAAAAGGGAATGGTAATCTCAAGCTTCTTGAAAATATCCAAAAACCTAGAGAATTGTTTCTCCTTTGCTTTCTGGAGTGGATTTTGGGATAAGGAAGTGGCTTCACAATTTCTTTTTCCTCACTATTTTTTCTCTCCACTCTATTCTCATCTTCTCCCTCAACTTTTTTATCATTTCACTTTTCTCTCCACTCGTCTCTTAGTTTTCTTTCTCACACTCATGTTTTCTCACTTCTCTCTCCACTAACACCTTACCACTTCTAGTAACAATAGCCTTACACTGCTCCTTGGGATTAACCTCAGTATTAGCCCTAAAGTTCTTCTCTATCTTCTCTTCCAACTTCTTAGCAAGTTGCCCAATTTGAATCTCCAAGTTATGGATAGATGCCTCCGTGCTCTTTTGATTGGAAATGGACACTTGCACTAAATGTTGCATTGCTTCCTCCAGCTTAGTGGTCCTATCAATAGTCAAAGATGGTTGTGATTGAGGTGGAGGTCTATTAGAAGGTCCAGCCTGGCCCATGTTGGGGTGAGGCTTCCAACCTTGGTTGTAGTTACCATAATTACCCTGACAACCTTGGTTACCCATATAGTTAACCTCTTCTTGGGAATTGGTCTTCATGACACACTACCCAGTTGAATGATCTCCACCACACAACTCGCATCCTTGCACAAGTTGTCAGTGTTGAGCCTGTGAGACATTCTGAAGTTCCTTAGGCAATTGAGAAAGTTTCTTAATTACTGATTCAAGTTGTTGAGTCATAATTTTTTTCTGAGCCAATATTGCATCTTGAGACTGAAGCTCTAGCCCTCTCATTCTGCATTTCATTATCATTAGATGCCATAATCACAATCATTTCATGGGCTTCCTCATGTGTCTTCCACTTGATATTGCCTCCAGCCGAGGCATCCAACATTAATTTAGTATGAGATTGCAATCCTCCTAGGAAGAGAGTAAGTTGCGCAGGCATGTCAAAACCATGAGTAGGGGTTTTTCTTAACAAACCTTTAAACCTATCCCATGTTTGGCTCAATGACTCAAAAGCTTCTTGTTGAAAGGATGATATTTCTTGCTTCCCTTTATTGACCTTGGATTATGGAAAGTACTTGTTCAAGAATTTGGCTACAACATCCTCCCAATCAATCAAACTATTCTCCGGGAAGGAATTCAACCAAACCTTAGCATTCCCCGCCAAAGAGAAGGGGAAAAGACTCAATCTGATGGCTTCATCTGGCACTTGGTGGATCTTCACTGTGTTACAAATCTCCAAGAAGGTAGCCAAATGTGTGTACAAATTCTCATGTGAAAGGCCATGAAATTGGTTACTCTGGACTAAATGAATCAAAGTTGGCTTCATCTCCATGTTGGCAACATTCACTACAGGTCATGCGATGCTGCTGAAATTAAGAGGAGCAAAGAATGAAGCATAATCTTCCAGAGTACGTCAAACATACCTATCACCATTTCCTTCACCAGCCATTTCTTCCTCTTCTTGATCAATTGAGGAGAAGATAGCTTGTTCAGAAGTAGATGTTACCTATTTCTCTTCTTTAACAATTTGGATTTGCCTTTTTCTTCGTCTTCTACTGTTATTCCTACGAGCTATTCCTTCAATTTTAGGATTAAATAGTAGATTATCAGCTCAAGACTTGCTTCTCATACAAAACAAAAAACACTAGAAAAGACAAATAAGTAGATACAAACTATAAAAAAATATGAATGTACAAATGAATGTAGAAGCCTAAATTAGTAAATAACACAATCAAACAAAACAAAAACAAACAAATCCCCAGCAACGGCACCAAAAACTTGTCAACTCTTTGGCAAGTGTACCAATTCATTACAAGTAGTAAAATGGAAGTCCAAGTATCGTTTTCCCAAGGGATTTGTGTTTGTTTGTCTAATTGTAATTATTTACTAATTTCAGCAATGATGTCAACATTAAAGATTGGTTTAATTTAAGATAAACATGCAAAATTAATAAACACTAAAAATATGGAAGAATTTTGGAAAGACTTCACCAAGGTTGGATTTCATGAACCATACAAATGCAATATTTCCTACACAATCTCTCTATCTTGCTCAAACATCCATATCATAAGCATACTGGCCCTTAATTCCTTGTAAGCAAGTTCTAAGTCAAATATGCCAAAACAATAATTCCTGAACTATTTTAACACATGACTTGCATTAAGATTTGATGTATAAAATGACCTAGAGATTACGTCTATTCCTAGAACCCAATCTCATGATTGTTCTATCAAAGGTTATGTTCCAATTCATTTCCCAATAATTAGATATAATCAAATAGCAAAGATTTCCATCATGCACATGAATAATTGAGATAGAACATATGAACAAAAATAACGATTACATTGCATAGGAAAATTACAAAGAGTATAAGTTCATTACATCCCACCCCAATGAAAGAGAAGTTTAGTCACTCCTAGGCATCTAAAGAACAAAAGATGGATGAAATTGATGGAATGAATGAAGTGATATGAGTTCTCCTTGTCCTAGAATGGCGTTTCTCCTATTTTTCACTACTTTTGTCGTGTTCCCACATTCTAGCATGTCAATTTCATGTAACTTTTGAGACTATAACCACTTCAGAAAATCGTCCTCTCGTTGGGCAAGATGACTTGCTCGCTGGGCGACTTGGCATGCTCGCTGGGCGACAAGGTCCTGACAGAACAACCTCACTTCTTCTCCAATCCTTCACTCTCCTATATAATAATCACCAATAAAACACAAAATATACCTAACCTAAAAGAAACCTAAAAACAACCTAAAACTTCCACAAGACACATGAATGAATACAATTAAGAGGTCCAATCAAATATGAATAATAAGTATTTTTCATACTTATCAACGTCGCGAGACACCAAATTTCAAATTTCTTTTTTCTAGAAAATATAAACAATATATATATATATATATATATATATATATATAAAGAACCAAAAGTAAAACATAATTTTCTTTGTTTACTTTTGATGTTTGTCCGGCCGCTCGCGTCGCGTGAAACTCATTTCCAAATAATTAAAAATACTAAAAAAACCATAAAAAGATTTTCAAAGTTATAAAAAATAAAAAATTAAATCAACAATTTCTATAAGGTTCTTAAAGAACTACGTAATCTTGATTCTTCATTATGAATGGAGATACGTGGGAGCGAGGATTAATCCTTGTTGGGTCCAAAAAACCAAAAATATTAATTTTGTTTCTTTTGTACATTCTTTTATTCTTATTTTTTAGAAAAATTAAATATTTTGAAAACCACATCCTTTTGCATGTTTAATTAAAGGTACCATCTTAGGACGGGCATTGTGGGGTGTTAATACCTTCCCCACGCGTAACCGACTTCTGGACCCAAAATCTAAATATTTTTAGACCTTGTCTAATCCTTTTGGTTTTTCTATAGTTTTCCAGAATAAACTATGATGGTGACTCCAAACTCTATTTTTTTAAAAATTTATGTTTGGTTCGTCATCCCATCGCGATTTCGGTTAAGATAGATGGCAACTCCACTAGGGACGCTACAGAATTTGTCCATTTATGTGGATGTGGAAAATTGATGTGGTTTTTTTTTCATATCTTTTCTTTCCCATTTTTTTCTTTTAGGTATGTATATTCTTGTCTCTTTAATATTTAGAATAATTGTATGTGTATGTTCTTTGGTATTCAAAATGATTGTTTAGGTGGGGGTTTGGGTATACATTGTATTCTCCCTTCACACACACATTTTGTTCATTACATGAGTGAGGCCCTATACCCGAGTCTAAGTTGCTTAGAATTAAAAGGGATTGTGTAACAGTGCCACGGTGGATGTACTTTCAAAGTGGTCATTGTGAGAACCCCAACTAGAGTTTATTTGCTTCATTGATACTCTCACTTCTTGTTGTTTACCAATTGTCGTGAGAGATGCCATGAAGTGGACTATAGCTCTAGTGACCTTAATCTTTAGGTATTAGGGAACTATCCTTGTGAGCACATATACTTTGCCTTAGAACTTTAAGTGTCGAATCTATGATAAATTAAGGCACATAAGGAAGACTATTTGGGTCCTTTACTCTCACATTTCCTTATATATAATAATAAATTCATCACAATCACACCATTATAAAAAAGAAAAGGAAAAATGTCTCCTAAGGAATAAGCATACATTTCATTAGCATATCATATGAATAAGTGCCCTATGTAAAACCCAGAAAAAATTAAGTAAATAAATAAGTATTTATTTAATAAATGTGAGGGAAGGAATCTATAAAATAATTAATGCAGAGAGCTATGAAAAAGGAGTAATGGAAGCTCAAGTGGTTAGACATGCTTGATGTGTTTGAGGGGAGTAAGGTTCAACTCTTACGTATGTCATTAGTGTGATGTTTTAATTATTTAATTTATTTTGGGCGCATATATAAACACTTGACATTATAAGTATATGTGTGCATGATATGCTAAGAAATATTCATTGGCTTGATGGTTAGGCATACATTGGTTAATTGGGCGGATGGGAGTTCAAATCTTGGCTAGTATGAAATAGATCTTATTTTAGGCTTTATTATTTTTGCTATGTATTGGAAAACCTAGAAACCTTTGCATTGGCTGAGAAACTCAAGAGGCAAAGGTAGTGCAATAATTAGTGAAGAAAATAGAGAAGGCTAACTACAACTCCTAGGGTGAGTTGTGAGAGTGCTAAAAATGTAGATTAAGGAGAATTTAGAGGGCTAGTGAGGAGATCTTTTTGGTGGAAGCAAAAGGTGGATCCATTCTTGTGTAAGGCATAACTCTAGGAATGGAGTTGGATTCTAGGTAAGGGGAGTTGACTAGTTTAATCTCTTCCTATGAAAGAAGATTTTAAGTTTTGTTTGATTGAATTATTGTTTACAATAAAAAAATATGTGATGCATTTCTTTTATATTTTAGAAATTTTGATTGTAATGGTGATTTAGTATCATCAAATTTTTGTTTGAATCTTAAGTATGTGATTGATGAATTTTAGTGATACGAAATCTAATATAGCATGAACGCATTGAGGTTTTCTTGATTTGTGGGTGAATGATGCAAAGGAAAGGTTAGGGTTTATGTTTTTCTTTTACGGTAGCGTGACTTAGGGCTGCATTCTAGAGCTTTCATTTTTTTTTTAGTTATATGAAAAGTATATAATGTAGTGTTATGGTATGTTATCATATTATAGGATGACATTATACGACATTCATCATATAGTAATTTATATAATATTAAAAGGAAAAACAAAGGAAACAAGTTATCGACTTTGGTGTAGCGTATCGATTACATTAAATAGTTTGTTTTAATATAAATATACATATATTTATATTTAAAGAAGGTTAGAAGTGGTGCTGGATTTCTTTCTTTATTGGTTGTATTTGATATTAGGTTTAATTACTCGGATGGTACCCACTTTGTTAGGAGTGTGTCAATTGTGTCCCCACTTTTGAAGAAGTGCATCAATCAGGTCCCTTTCAGAAAAAAATAATTAACATCGTTAACGGCAGGCCACGTGTCACTCTCACGTTTTTTTATTTTTTTTAAATTTTATTTTATTTTATTTTTATTTTTTTTAATTTTTTTTGTAAAATTTTTTTGTTGCCACGTGTCAAGTTCCTGTTTTGACACGTGGCAATGTCAGTGCCACGTGACAGGATAATGCCACGTGTGACAACTGTCATTGTACTTATTTCAATTTAGTACCCATATGTACCTGATTGTTTCAATTTAGTCTCCACTTTTGTGTCTTTGGTTCAATTTTATCCCAATTTTTTTATATAATTGAAGATGATTTTTTATAAGATGATTTTTTTAAACATAAATATTTTTACAACATTAAGTACTCTGATATTTATATTAAAATTTAGTTGTACAAAAAATGTTATACTAATAGAACAATATAATCATCTACTTTTTTTTCAAAGTAAAACAATATTGTTTCTGTTCAATTCAAGACCAAATCTATTATTTGTATAAATCTTATACTAATATTTTTTTATTAAAAATAAATTTTTACCATATTATGTTATTATATATTATTAACCCATATCTTGTCATTATTATTATTTCTATTATTATCATTATTATTATTATTATTATTATTATTATTATTATTATCCTTAATATTATTATTATTGTTAATTTATTTTACTATTATTATTATTATTGTTATTTTATTATTATTGTAACGTCCCATTTAATTAATATGCGTAATTAAAGAAACGTCACACAATTATAATATAACTATGCAGTCTTGGAGTTTAAACATAACGCCGTACAGGCCAAGGCACACCAAGATGCCACCAAAAAAAATAAAATAAAAGAAACATGTTAAACAGTTTACTGAAATCCTAGAAAGATGTAAAAGCGAACAAGTACATGGGTTGTAGCCCTAAGGATAGCCCAAGAAGGACAGAAAGTCCGGCCCAAGAAGACTAAGCAGCGCGTTCGCCTCTCCCTTGTTGACCACGGTTACCTCTCGCGTCTGCTCCCATCAATAGAATTGATGATCATCGCGAAGATAGAAGAACAACATACAAAGCAACCAACAAGAACGGGTAAGCTAGAGCCAACAACAATTTCATCATGCAATCAAATGTACCTTCATAGTCAATATACACATATACAACATACACATATCACTCAAACATGTTATGACCCTTCAATCAATACACTAAGACTCGACTCATCTGAATACATATAGCCTGGTCGGATTCAGTGGATGCTTGCACTTGTGGTGGATACCTCTGCTCACCCCCGAGCTAAGTGTTTCAAGTGTTATAATGAATCAAATTTCCCTCACACACAAGGTTAGCCCTTAATGAATTTCGGGCCTCCTGCTACTCTCACCACAGGAGTCAGTCCGCTCTAAGTGAGACTAACTGACTCCTTAGAGTGTTAGGATGCAACCTTACCTTGAATCCTTACCAGACCATATAGATGGGGCACCACCATGGACACCCACTAACAGGGGCCATGGAATTACGTCCCAATCACTGAAGCACGACCCTGAAAGTCTCACCTAGAGACTCCAAGGAATTACGCACTGACATAGACCGACTTATATAAACAGCCAAGAATTTTCACATACATCACACATGAAATATCATGCCAACACCCATAACCAACTCCTCAATTCTCATACGTTGAATCATTACCAACTCGTTATTCCCAACCATGAGTAAAGTGTTTCTCCTCATAACATAACCATGCCACTGGTTTACCAACCATCAAGATTTATTGTTGCTCATGCCAAATTTGTGACTACATGCACATATATATGTATCCAACTTCTCATGTACAACTCATATAGAAATCATGCAAAGCTCACAATTCCCCACAAATAAACTCCTCCCAACATGCATACTCATTTCCCTCATGCCATCATATAATAATACAATAAAGCACAGTTCAACCATCAAAAGATAAGAAAACCCCAAGTTGAACCCAACCTCGCTCAACCCGTCGCTCAGGCTAAGGAGTCTCGCCTAGGCGAGAGTCTCTCGCTCAGGCGAGTCCTCTTCGCCTAGGCGAGAGTTCGCGAATCTGGAACAGGGCCCTCTGCACATTCTCGCTTAGGCGAAACTCGCCTCGCCTGGGCAAGACGCTCGCTTGCTCGAAATTGAGCGAGCCGCCTGGGCGGCCATTTGCGCGAGGAGGCCTGGGCGAGCCTCTACTCACCTCGCCTAGGCGAGATGAGCTCGCTTGGGCGAGTTTAACAGTCGCCAACACTGCCATGCCTATAACAATCGTATTTTGCACATGCCAACAACAACATCAACCATCTCATGCATTCACAGCAACATACTAGTTCAAGGACCATAAAAATATACCGTAAACAGCTTACGATCACATTAAACAGATTATACAGAGAGGTTCTAGCTTCCCTTACCTGGATAAAGTTAGCTGGAAACCTCGACATCCAACTGTGGAGCACGAACAACTTCTAAGAACATACTCAGAGCTGGAAAACAATGAATAAAAGCAGGTCGTTACGGAACCCTGACAAAAGCTACGAGAATAGACCAAGGAGGGATAACTACTAGTTGGAGAGCACTTACGTGAGCTAGGGACGGTCAAGCTGAATGCGAACGGAAGGTGTCGTGAAACCCTAGCAAAGGAGGCTGCTGCAGCTCTAGGTTCTGTGAAAAGAGTGGAAAAGTAAGACTTACGACAACGAAGTATCATTTTGTATACTAGGCCAGCCCTTAGGCCCACTTACAAGGGCAGTCCCTTTAATTTAGGGCAGGCAAAAAAAGATTATTCTTAATGGGCCTTACAATTATTACTATTATCATTATGATTATAATTATTCTTATTTTTATTATTAATTTTAGTTTTGTTTAATATTATTATTATTATTATTTATTTTATTTTATTTATTTTATTTAACAATCAGTATTGTTATAATTTTTATTGTTATTTAATATTATTATTATTATTATTTTTATTATTATTTTTATTTTTATTTTTAATGTTATTATTATTTTTTTTATTTTACTATTATTATTATTATTTTAATTTTATTTTTATTATTACTATTACTATTAATATTATTATTATTATTATTATTATTTTATTTTATTTTATTATGATTATATTATTTTATTTTTTATTTATTTTTATCATTATTTTATTTTATTTTTGATTTTGTTATCACTATTGTTTCATTATTAGTGCTTTATTTAATTATTATTATTATTATTTTTTTTTATTTTATTATGATTATATTATTTTATTTTTTATTTATTTTTATCATTATTTTATTTTATTTTTGATTTTGTTATCACTATTGTTTCATTATTAGTGCTTTATTTAATTATTATTATTATTATTATTATTATTTTATTATTTTATCCTTTTAGTATTATTATTTTATTATTATTGTTTCATTTTACTTTATTATTATTTTCATTATTTTTATTTTTATTGTTTCATTTTATTATTATTATTATTATCATTGTTGTTATTGTTGTTATTTTTATTGTTATCAATATTACTATTTTATTGTCATGCAATATTTTGGGGTAATGGTTATGTGTTCTTCCTAGTTTGTATATTGTTTGGTTGTCCAAGATTGTGTTGGGTATAACATTTTATTTTAATGGTTTTATATGAATTTATAAAGTGATACATTTGTGCTTATACTTAAATAATGCATATGAGCTATGATGTTGTAAATTTGAGTATATGAAGTATGTGAATGCGTAATTTTGGTTTCTGGATGTTAGAGAATTGAATTGTTGGATGCTAGGAACTGAATTAGAAAGTGAAAAATAATTTTCTTTGTTTACTTTTGGTGTTTGTCCAACCGCTCGCATCGTATGACACTCATTTCCAAATAATTAAAAATATTAAAAAAACATAAAAAGATTTTCAAAATTATAAAAAATAAAAAATTAAATCAACAATTTCTAAAAGGTTCTTAAAGAACTATGTAATCTTGATTCTCTATTGTGAATGGAGATACGTAGGAGCGAAGATTAATACTTGTCGGGCCAAAAAAACCAACAAAATTAAATTTGTTTCTTTTCTACATTCTTCTATTATTATTTTTGGGGAAAATTAAATATTTTGAAAACCACATCATTTTGCATGTTTAATTAAAGGTATCGTTTCCCACTCGTAACTGACTCTTGGACCCAAAATCTAGATTTTAGTAGACCTTGTCTAATCCTTTTGGTTTTCTATAGTTTTCCAGAATAAATTATTTTGACAAGTCCAAATTGTTTTCAATTTTATTTTTGGTTCATCGTCCCATCACGATTTCAGTTGCGACAAATGGACAAAAAATAGGTCCAAAGTGACATTTTTATTAATCCTAATTAAATTAACTATTTTTTTAATTTTTTCTTTTTATAAACTTTATTATAACTATTTTTGTTTATTTAATATTATTTTCTATTTTTTAATTTTTAAAAATACAATTTATTTCTATTGACGAAATCGGATGTTAACCGTAAGAATCGTACGATTGAAATCGTGATTTGTTACAAAATTTGGTGAAACTTTTGTCCTTGATATATTAGGTGTTCGTGTTAAAGTAGAAAGGCTTATAACATGGTTGGGAAAAGGTGAGGTAAAGAGAAGGAAAACAAGGCTAAAACGAAAGAATAATGAGGAAGCAATGGTGGAAAAATTGAAAGTCCAATTGCAAGTTTTCATATCAATTTATTCATTCAGAGCTAGGGATGACAACGGGGCGGGGCGGGGACGGGTTTCGCTATCTCATACCCATTCCCGTAAAAAAAATTCATCCACATTCCCATACCCAAACCCAACGGGTATCAAACTTTTGTCCCATCCTCATCCCCACCTGGTAACGGGTATAATCTCGTATCCATACACGTACCCGTTTTCTTACTACTTTAATATTAATTTTGAATAATTTTTATAAAATAATAAAAAATTACGGTAAAGGAAACATAATATTATCAAATATTCAATATTAGGAGGATAGTTGTTTCTTCGATATCAAATACTTTGAAATAAATTATAATTGTTTATATTTTATATT
>Ga0209589_1002323_pt1 | contig 32836 bp, 10 predicted proteins | sample CowpeawhiteBW_FD_187525 | JGI IMG/M metagenome (GOLD analysis project Ga0209589, IMG submission 187525) | Root nodule microbial communities of legume samples collected from California USA - Cow pea white BW (SPAdes) (version 2) | ecosystem: Host-associated > Plants > Roots > Nodule | place: USA...
GTCTGCTATCAGCCATCTCTCAGATTATAGACGGAGAATTGAATTGAATTCAATTGGGTTGCAGCAAATAAAATCTTTGAGGACTTATCTAATACCAAATCAATACAGTGATAAACTTTTTTCAAATGTATTGAAATGTCAATATTTGCGAGTACTTCAGCTAAGACTAAAGAGAGAATTGTCACCTTCAATCGGAGATTTGAAGCATTTAAGGTACTTGAATCTTTCCAAGAGTGACTTCAAAACTCTTCCAGAAATCCTGTGTAAGCTGTGGAATTTGCAAATCTTGAAATTAGATTACTGCAAACATCTCCAAAAGTTGCCCCACAGTTTGACAGACTTAAGATATCTTGAAAAGCTATCTTTTAAGGGTAGCCACAAACTATCAAGCTTGCCTCCTCAGATGGGGAAGTTGAGTTCCCTGAGGAGTTTAACCTCGTACTTTGTTGGCAACGAAAGAGGGTTCCGTTTGGGAGAATTGGGAGGAATGAGTCTGAGAGGAGATCTTGAGATGAAGCATCTGGGAAGAGTGAAGAGTGTAGAGGATGCGATGGAAGCGAAAATGTCAGGTAAGAGATTGAAGGAGTTGAGGTTGTCATGGGACAGAAATGAAGAGACCAAATTAGGAGAAGATGTTGAGGAGATTCTTGAAGTGCTTCGACCTGATACCCAACAGCTTGTGAGTTTGACGGTAACAGGATACAGAGGTGGGCGTTTCCCTCGGTGGGTGTTCAGTGGTTCTCTGAAGAAATTGGAGATTGAAAGATGCAGAGAGTTGAAAGGTTTGCAGGAGGGTTTAGAATCCATGACTGCCCTGCAATGGTTGAGATTATATGATCTTCCAAATCTTGAATCCTTGCCTGATTGCTTTCAACAACTTTCCTCTCTTCGCCGATTAGCTATTGGTTTCTGTTGCAAGTTGATGAGCCTTCCAAACAGCCTCAGAGACAAGAGGCTGGAAAGATTGGATATTTACGCTTGCCCTGCCTTAGAGGACCTACTCTGTGATTGCTCAACAAGCCTTTCTGTTTGCCAACTTAGAGTGGACGGTCGTCTTATTTTAAACAAGGTAAAACTATCACTTTCCCTTACCAAATTCATTAGTCTCGGTTTAAATTACAAGTTTTATTATAATTTCTTCTGTTTAACCAAGTTTACAAAATTTAATATCATTTTTATTGGCTAAATTCAACAAGCTAAAGTAAATAATATTAATTATGTAAACTGAGAATAAGAAGTAATTTGATATGTCCTAGCAAATATTTGAAGGGATCGAACTCAATATATTTATTAACTTATCAAACAAAAAATAAACTAAAAAAAAGTTAAACTTATCCTTTATAATAAGTAGTATGTACATATTCTTACCCGGATTTGGGTTTTCTGATTCATTTACAGGTGAAAGAAGGCCTTTACCCTTGTCAAATTTAAGTGCAGATTCTTTTGATGTCTTTACTCTAAATCATTGTGATCTCATACTAAAGACGGTTTATTTAGGGGAATGTAAGTAGTGTTATGTTTAGGCAGATACTCTACCACTTGTATTATATGGTGTTCTTACTTAATTGTTTTAACAATTTTTTCTTATTTTGTTTTCTTAGTTTTATGTATAGAAAATATTTATGTCTAATTGAGAACGTGTGCGTTATGTATATAACTGTTTGGTATAATACAATTGCTTTCATTCATCCTTGATTATCAACGAACCTAACAACTGGCACCGTATGTGGAGACGTGAGGAAGAAAGTCAAGAAATGCAAGGTTTAAAGACATGATCATTAAGTTTGATATTGAGAAGTTTTTTATGGTTAAATTGGTACTGTCTAGGAACGTCTCGAGTCTAATTATACTCATTTTAATGCTTAAGAAATAGAATAATGGACCAATTTGATACGTAAATGACATTGGGTGGGACTTTAGGACCTTGAAAATCAAATTTCATGTGACTATAGTGTCTAAGGCGCTGGCTCCATCTAGATACTATTGGGCACTCAAGGCGCTATCTAAGTATTATTCGAGCTTCTTCCTACACCTCCAAACATTTATAATGTACTTAAAAAGAAAATTCAATCCTCAGTGTAATTATATTTTTATATTTTGTAATGGATCCACTTCAAGTTTTTTATTTTAACATATCGACATTCAGTAACTTATTTTATTTTATATCCGATACTTTATTTTTTTTTTCAATTAATGTCTATATCCAATGTTATAATTCTTTTTATTTATGGATGTCTATCCAATATTTAATTTTGTTTTATTGACATCTGATATTTAATTTTATTTTACGGATATCGATATTGTAACTTCATTTTCTTTTTGTTACCGGATCAACATATTATATATATATATATATATATATAGATTTTAACGTACTGTATATAATACTTTTTAAATATATGTTAAATGAGTATCGGCATTTATAATAAAAAAATAATAAAGAAAAAATACAGTGTCAAATGTCAACATAATATTTTTTAAATATATGTTAACTGAATATCGACATTTGTAATAAAAAAATAATAAAGAAAAAATATAGTGTCAATGTCAACATACGTAAAATAAAATAAGGTATTGAATGTCAATATTCATTAAAAAAAAAATTGGAGTGGGTGAATTAGAAAAGATAATAATGTAGTTAATTTTAATCGAAGAAAAAAGTTGAAATTTTAAAATTTTTTTGAGATACAATAGAAGTGGTTGGAACCGCAGGAAGAAACCCCTGCGAGAAAGAAGAAAAATATTCCTCTAAGCCTCCTAAACCACACACCACTCCACCTAACCCCACAACGTTAATTTCCTCTTTTTCTCCTTTCTTCACTTCTTCTCTGCTCCACCACCGTCAAACTAAGATCTTGCTTGCTCTCCTTTCTTCGTAAGTCACGTTTCTCCTCTGCTCCTCACCACTCTTTCTTTGTTTGCTTTCTCGCACAAGCTGGAATAGTGAAGCTAGATCAAAGCATAGAAAGAAGAGGAGGAGAGTAATCCAATTAGAGATTTAAGGCCAATTTGAATGAAGCGTTATGTGCAACAACTACCGCAGAATGTGTAAGCAGCAAGGATATCTGGTATTGTGGGCAGTTGTAGGGCATATTAGATTATCCTTGATCCATGGCGCAAAGAAAATGCAGAAGCTAACAATGAATAATCTGAAAGAGATTGAGACCGAGAGAAAAGAGAAACGATACTTCTTTATTAAATAGAAGAAAAGTGAACAACATAAATGTACAAACGGAAAACAGATACAAAGACCAATAAATAGAAAACAGAAAGTGAAAAACGCGGGCACCAAAGGAAAAGCGCTTAAGCGAAGAACTAGACGTTCAAGCGAAAACACCATAGAATTTGTGTATTTTTTATTTTTGTTACTTTCTTGTCCACTAATGTTGGAAAAATATAAATAGATAGATGAAATATTAGGATGCATCAATTCTTCAACAATTTGTATTAAGTATTCATGTCTCCGTACATGATATTTTATTTATCGATATTTATTAATGAAGTATCTATTAAATATATTTGATTTTAATTTGGATTCACACCAAAATAATCATATATTTTTTATGTTTTAAAAAAAATTATTTACTTTTTAATATATTTATATCACGTGTTATGCTCTATTATTTTCAAAATCAACATATCGTCGAATCTGATACATCTCATATCCAATACACATATTGTATTCGTAAATCATAGACAAAATATAAATATGGTGACAAATTGTGGATACAATTTTAAATATTCTAATAATGTCAGAAACAAAAAGAAATGGAAAAATCAATATTGATTCTACCGATTTGAATCACCACTTTTGTTTATTTGCTTAGGAGTTCTTATTTTCCTTAATAATTGACTTTATTGTAATTTATGTCTCTTCAAACTCTTACCACCATTCTCTTCTTCATCTATTTTCTTTCCATTTTATCCTTTTGATTCCTCCATCATCTCATAATAACAAAATATACAAAAAATATTATAGTCAATATCAATCCACGGACTTGACTATCATTGTAACTTTAATTCACAAAATAAGTGAATTGTTCCTGAAGTTTTGTAAGTTTGTTAACTCACTTTAAAAAAATCTGTATCGAGTAGATTAAATTCATTAAATTTATGCTGTGTTTAACTCAATTTTCATTATGATCATCATTCCAAGAAACTCAGAAAAAAAAAAAAAAACATATTCTCCGAAAGAGTTTGCTCCATCGGCTAAGAACAAACTTATGTTTAAGGTCATTTAATAATAGTGGTACGTGGATTATATTTTTGATAATAATTTTTTATCAGAATTATATATATATATATATATATATATTTATTTATTTTTTTATTTATTGAAACAATAAGGGTCTCAGTCTCATGTATAAAGATACTTTTGAGAGATAATATGTACGATAGTAATTTACGTGAACAAAAAAAAAAAACTGTAGATAGGGTCATGCATTTAAAACATGTTGAATATATCTACAACTTAGACATGCTCTAAATTCTCTACATTTTGATACTATATGAAAGCAATTATATACAATTGTGCAAATAGCATTATAACATGAGGTACTTTCAGCTCCTTTCATTATGTCCCCATTCAAAGTGCGCATAGTTTCGAACATGTTTTATTTCTACATACCATAATGAAGGAAACAACATTTGCAAATTTTCTAGGTCAACATTCAAATGTTTTAGGTACCTGAGACGCAAGATCTTCAACCAGTGGAGAGTGTCATAAATTTTTCCATGATCCATTCTGTTTAGTTTCCCTCCCGATATATTTAGCTCTTTCAATGACAAGGGTACTTTGTGAGGCATCAACCATTCTGGAAAGTTCTGTCCAGGAAAACCTTCAACATGCAACTTTTCCAAGTTTGGAGGCAAAATTATCTTAACATCAGTGTGCATTGAAGTAGACACACCCCATGATATTTTGAGATGATGAAGAGTTGATAAATCTTTTAAGCTCTCAAAATCTCCCTCTTCGATAACACCCTCACGTGCAATATGTATGCTAAGTTGCTCTAGTTTTTTCAGATTTTCAAGATCTGATATTTTGTAAGGAGTCTTGCTAGAACTGTCTATTACAAGTCCCTTTAGTACTTGAAGCTCAGTCAACTTCTCAATACCCTTTGGCATTCGTTCCAACAAGTAACACTGAGACAAATTCAAATGTTTGAGCTTTTTCAATGATGCAATATCGTTGGGTAAGGTTTCTAGATTGTGACAAGCTTTGAGATCTAGAGTTTCTAGGCTCTCGAGTTCAAAAATGTTTGTTGGAAGATTAGATATTCTTGATATCCCTCGAAGGCTAAGATACTTCAAGTACTCGTGATCTATCAACTCCTTTAGGAATTCTTCACTCTCCACTTCAATATGATGCGAAGAAGAATGTTGCAACCAACGACCAAGATGAAGCACCTCCAAATGCTTCATTTTGGCCATCCATTGGAATCCAAATTTAACATAACTTGTATTGACATTAAAAATGGATCTCCAATGATTAGACTCAAAACCAAGTTCATCACTTAGTTTAGCTTCTCGTTGGTCAAGAATTAAGTTACTGTACGAAGTATCATTAGCATGAACTGATGAGACTATCTGTGAATAAATTCCAAAAGGTTGGTTCTTATCATTTTGTGACAATATGCTATTACGAACCCAAGGATTAACTTTAAATTTATTCACATGGGGACATTTTCCTTGACGATGTGGTACAACTAGGTTACAATGCAAAAGCTCGACAAACACATCCTCACCATCTTCCTCTCCGTCGATGTCACCCATCCCCATCCACCATGTGAAAATATTTCTTTTACTTGTGATGGCATTTTTAGGGAAAGATAAGAGAGACAAGAAGCCACGTTTATGACAAAGATGACCAAGGTTTTGATAATTTACCTTGTACTCTTCAATGTTCTGAAGTTGGCTTGAAGGGGGTGCTCTATTCACGTCTTGAAATGGTTTGCTTGATGACTTGGTAGCTTCTATAGCCTCACGTGGCAACAACTTTTGAGTTGAATCCATTATTTTCTTGCAGAGTTTTTCCTTGTCTTCCATCAACTTACGTATGTTGGACTTGCGAATATAGCCATCCACCAGGGCTAATGTGTCAAGGAGTTCTTCTTCGTTTTTCTTCACCAAAGAAAACACATCCTTAATGTTAATCAACACAGACTTCAAATCGTCCAAATTTGCTTGTTGTTCGACTTTCCTCAAACGCTTCAAGAGTAAAGGGATTGCTTTCATGGGATTTGTTCGAATAGACATTTTGTTTTTCTGCAACAAGATTAGGGGATGAAGTGAGGGAAGATTTTCAAAGTTTAAAAGAATTGATGAAAGAAACAATGTGTTTGCAACAAGGATGCAGGATTGAGAGATTGAGTTGATGCGAAACTGATGAAAGAGCCACGGTATATATAACTTTAACAAAATATAAGTTATACATCAAATTAAACTCATCATCACTTGGAAAATGGTGAAAGAATGATATCTTTTCTTGGTTTACTTAGCCAAGAAATTATTCCCATAGACAATGACAAGAAGGAATACAAGAAACAAGGTTGACATATTCTTTTCTTCCTAGGAAAAACTGCCACAGACTTTGACAAGTAAATTAATAGAACCCAAATAAAAATTTATATCTATCCTTTGCTTCACAAAGCAATCCATTTCTTGAGGATGAAGTATGGAAGAATACCAATTTTAAAACTTTCTTTATATTGTGATTATAATATCAATTTGGTAAAGTGAATGTTCTTACAACTTTCCTTTACTTGATTCAGTCTTTCAGCATCAATTTCTTACATCTATGATTTCCAAAAAAAATCCAAAAAATGAATGGTTGATATAGTCATGTAAAAAAAAAAGGTTAAGATTGTTAGATCAGAAGCACCGAATCCATGCATTTAAATATGAAGATACAAGACTATCAAACTTTAAAATAAAAATGAAAATCTAAATCGTGTTATAATTTAAGAATAAAATCATAATTAATTCATATTTTAAAGCAATGGTGCTCTTTATTGAGATAAACTTGACAATTTAGAAGTAAAATATTCAAACTTAGTTTAAGAGACATTTTTACTCTTAACTATTTTTTAATTGCATACAATATTTTAATAAGTTGTTCGTAAGGTAAGTTTCAAATTAAAAACTCTCAATGAATTATTATATTTTTGTTTAGACACTTAATTTATAAAACTAAACACGAATTTTTCTTTATTAAAAAGTATGAATTTATAGTGTTAATAAGAAATGCTTCATGTAAACTTTCCTTTTAATCACAAAGAAAATTAGAAGATTTTTCCTCTTATGTCCTATGTGCATTTAAAATTATAAAAAACAATTATGTTATGTAAATGAGCTAAAAACAGGAAAAACATTGGAAGTAAATAATTTATTATATGGGCACAACAAAAAAATTGTGATGCCAAAATCAAGATTATGCTTAAAATAGTGAATGATATATAATTGTAAATCATGGAATTGTAAAGAAAGGGTTAGAAACACGGAAAACTATGTGTTACAAATATTGGCAAGTGTATCAAATCTTAAGTTTATTAAATTGTGTAAAGTGCTCGTTAGAACCAACTCTCTTATAAATAACTTTTTTGTAACAATTATCTTCTTAAGAAATACCAATTCGGTTTATCCCTTCTTATACTTTTTCTGCTTTTCAGTTTTCAATAAGAAAATAATTTCTAATCTCATATTTAAGCTTATATGAACACCAGATGTCTTTTTCTTCACCTTTTTTAGTTGGTATCCAACTAATAGTTGAGTTTTAAGTAAGGGTCTAACGAATTGAGGTTGGGTTGACTTTAGAAATCCTAAAAATCAAAATCTAATTAAGATCGGAATATGATTAAGGTTTTGTGACTATTTGTTGAAAAATCCCAATCGAATCGACCCAAGTTAAAAAAAAAATGTTGGTTTATTTCACTATAGTAGTTTTTAAATAATAATTAACTTCAGTGATAAAAAACATGATTAGAAACCTATTTTTTAATTAAAAACTAATTTGAAGATCAATTTATTTGATAATCAAAACTTTAATAGCTAATATTAGTGACTAATTTAAAAATTAATTCATAACAAAAATTATTTTAGTTACCAATTTAAAAATTAATTAAATTTTTTTAAAATTATTCTAATTATTAATATTTTTTTAAATTTATAAATTAATATCTAAATTAATCATTTTATTAGGTGACTAATTATTTATTGTCACTATTTATTATTCAAGAATTTTCTTGTCATTTTTGTTGATAAAAATGGTAGAAAATAGAATGAAAAATCAGATAGAACTAGATGTAGGCAAATATTAATCAAATTGTAAATTTTTCAACATATTTTGTTGTCTAATATATTACAATACACAGGAAAATTTTTTTATTGTGTATTCTAAACTTACATTCCCTACCTAACTAACGTAAACTTATTTTAATTGTGTTATTCATTACATAATAACATTATGTTTCCGTCAAAAACATGTTTGATAAGAAAAAAAATGAAATATTGAAAGACTGTGAATAACAGGCCCATTTGTTAGTCCACAAAAATAATTTGAAGACTTCGCTTTGCACCTTATACTTCTGTATCTTGATAAATATTAAAATGACCATTTTGTTCTTCTTATTTAAAGTTTATTTGGATCTCACAATTGAGAAAATTCTCGGATTATGTAATTTAAAAGTCATTTTTTTTATAAAAGAAATTTTTAAATTCTCGATATAAGAAGATGTTTAATAATCAAAAATTGTTACTCACTATAATAACTAATTTACTAATTTACAAAATAAATAATTATTAATTATTAAAATAGACACTATTATGAATAAAAAATTATAATTGATCACTAAATTAGTCACTAATTAATTAAAAACTAATTTTTTTAATAAAAAGAAATTGGCAGTTAATGTTTAGTATCCAATTTTATGTGATAGTTATAAAATCTTGACAGTTAAATTTTAGAAATCAATTATGATTTTTTATTTACAATAGTGATTATTTTAGTAATCTATAATTTTATATTTTGTAAATTGATATATAAATTAGTTATTATAATAACAAATAAATTTTAGTCACTAAAATTGATTATTAAAGGAATATTTTCTTGTAGTGTTATAATAATTCGAAAGTACTTTTAACTTATAAATTACACCATCAAGAGTTGATTTTTTACCATTATAATGCACAATTTTGAAGTCATTTTCTACCTTTGACGTAATTTATTAAGTCATTCTTTTGCATAACAAGAGTAGTTTCAAACCGTGCGATTGAGGATATCTTTCATATTACACAATTCAGAATCCATATTTCGCATAAAAAAAAACTTACAAATAGTGGAATCTAGAACACACTTTTAAATTGCATTAGTCATTACTGAGGATCATAATGGCTTTCATCAGAATATAATGTGATATGTTAAGCTCTTCTAAGTAGAGAAAGCTTGAGAGGTACAACATGTAGGATTAGAAAAGACATGACAGGAGATGACAGATACTAAGGCCTTTTCATCTTCTACACACATTCATAGGGGTGCAGGAAGAAACTTTGGGGGTGCAAAAGGAAATCCCCAAATAATGTTTTCAATAGCTATTTTCTTAAACAACATTGGATAAGCCCAAACAAAAATTCTCCAATTAGCTTGTTATACATTCTTTATTTCATATATAACAAAGTTCAGGCAAGTTCTAAAAAGTTTAAACATGTTTAAAATTTCACTCAAGGAAATAGAAATAGGAAGCATGTGTTATAAACTAAACAACTAAAGGAAAAACTTTAGGCACAGCTTGCATTTCGTGAAAATTATCAAGCTAAAGACATAAATGAAGACCCTTTTGTCACTTGTTGTTGAACACGAGAGGATATGATTGTATTAATTAAATCAAACTAATCAATTCAGAAGAAACCAACGAAGATACTTTTTGTACTACTTTCCGAAGTTACAAAATTCAATGTATACAAAGCAATGTGAACAGTGTAAAGCAATGATTAAAAACTGAGAAAACAAAAGCTTTTGACTAAGTGATGTGTTATACGTTTCGAATTTAAACCCAACTTCTCTTGTTAACTATTATCTAAAGTTGTTCCTTTTCACATCTAATGTGTAGCAATGCAAAGTGGGGATTGGTGAACCAATTTCAATTGATCCAATACATGTTTCATACTAATAACGTGTGACGCAAACCCAACTCAATTTTTTTTACCACATTGTTATAAAAGATTTATTAAAAGGAAAAAGATGGTTTGAGATTTATTACCATTTACAATCTTTTATAGAGATAAAATAGTCTTTAAAAAAAGTAAACTTATAAATGAAAGAAAAAGTAAAAGGGAAAGGTAGTGTCAAATGGGAGATGTCAAAAATACCACGGTTCTTATTAAAAGTATGAATAGGATTAAAGCCTAAAGAATCACTTTGCTTACCCATACATGACGAAATAGAAGTTTTGGAGGTATTCATTCAAAGGTTGGTGCCATTTTTCTTTAACCTTTTTTACTATACCTCGAGTTTCTCCACTCTAAAATTTTAAGTCATGGTTTTAATCTTTTTTTTTTTTTAATTTTCCATGACTAATTGATCTTTTAAAACTTAGAAGAAATTTATATTCGTTTTTATAATTAAGTTTGCTTCTCTTTTTTTTATCAAATTAGACCCCCAATGCCTAAAATTTTACTTATGCGTATTCTAAAAGTTTAGTCACCAAAAGTAGTCCTTAAAAAAATCCACCACTTTAATACTCTTTATAAACGAATATAGTTAGTGACATTTTAATTCGTTTATATATTTTCACTAATGAAACTTTAAAAGACAATTATAATGACATTTCGGAAAATGAGTTGCTTAATAATTAATTTTTTGAAAGACTAATTTGATGAACGATCAAGTTTAAATATAATCTCGTCTTCAGTAATTAATTTATTTTTAAATCATCTTTCAAGCCGGACTAAATTTTTAAATATATCAAACCATATCTTAGTAGTTAAAAATCAAATTAAAATAATAGATTTAAAAACACATTGAACTCACACACACATCCTAACCATTATTTATGAGAAATAACTATTTTTCCTCTCTTTGGTGAACCTGAAAAAATAGAAAAAAAAAAAAAACTATTACTTGTTTTTGTTTGGTGAGGAGGTGCACTATGAATGTTGACATCTCATTATGCCCTAATTTCATTAACATGACATGAGCAATGGTGTAGTGATGATAAAGATGGTGTGAGGAAGAAACTATAGAAAATGTAGGCTAGCTAGGCATTTTACACATCATCTTTTTACACTTTTAACAAAGTAAAGGAATGGTATAATAAACACTATGATTATTAATGACTAAAAGGGAGAATTGGAATAACTGAGTGATGAATCATATCTTTCTTTCCATTCACCATAAATATAAAAATTAAACCCTCTTTTCATCTATCTATCTCTATCTATGCATTTTCGTAGTACTTTCTCATCTCTTCTCTTTCACTTCCTCTTTATTCCTTCCCAATTATGTACAATCTTTCGGCCTCTCCTCTTTCTGTTGTCTATTCCATCTTTCCTTAGGGTTTCATCGCACTACACTATACATGCAAGCGCCACCAAAACTCACCACCTTTTTCCAAAACCCTAAAGATGATATCGTATATTGCCATTATAATATTACATACCCACACTTCGAATTTGGTCATGTTTTGATGCCATGCCAAACCACTTCCCCTTCCATTTTCCTTTTCTTTTTCATTACATCAACGAACTAATGAATTTCAGACATGGCACGCTGCTTTTACTTAAAGTTTTTGTTGGGTACTTCATGACATTGACTAGGACAAGATAGAGGAAAGTGTATTCATGACATGTAACATATATATGAGTTTAGTAACCACACAATATCAGTGAAAAAACTTGTATTGATCCTCACATGATATCATATCTCATCGACTTAGTGACAAGTCACAAAAATAAAGTAGGAAATTATAAATATTAATTAATCAGAAATAAAAAGTTAGAAGGAGGGTGAGAGAGGTTATGGATTCAACTCTTCTTATTAATATTATAAGAATTATTTTTAAATGGTTTGGAAAGGAGGGTGAACTTTCTCTACTGAAAAAACTAACCGCTGTAACATTAGCAGATAAAAAAAATCAGAAATTATTATTTACTTGACCTTTTCTGATAGTTATATTGTGAAAGTGAGGAAACTTGATTAGATGGTAATTTTTGTGTGAATATAAGTAATCTTTTTCATATATATAAGATGTATATGATGAGAGTAATGGGGGTGAGAAATAAAAATAGATATTGAAGAAGTGGTAATGAAGTGGGGTGATATAATAGATTGAGATGGTGGCTCTATAGAGTCTTGATGATTAAGCAGGTGACTCTTTTGTCTCCACTCTGTCACTACAGAGAGGTCCATGGCAGGCACTATCACAAAGCATGAATAAAGAAAGCCACGACACCCACGCTTGACGCTCCTCCTTCAAACTCTAGCTACCTCTTTCTCCACCTTTTTATGGCATCCAAAGAGAGAAAAATTCTAGTACGGGACGAAAAGCAACACTATTTTAAACCGACACTATACAAAATTATAATAGCTGAACCTTCCTAATATATGCTAATTGGTCCATACAACCTAAATTTCTTAAAAGTAGATTTTAACCAACCTCCATAAACTTATTTTATAAAGAAAGTTTGCTAGGATAGACTCTAACTTGACTCTGATACCATGTTAGAAGTGAGCTTTAAGCCTAACTCAATCCCACAAAACCGGCTTATAAGGTGAGGTTTGCATCTCACTTATATACTATGAAATTGCCTTATCTCTCGATGTGGGACTTCTAACAGTAAGAAAGAATAAAATTTAGATTAATTGTGAAGCGGATATATGAATGAGTATAGTTATTCCTAAGTACATTTTAGCTAGCTAGCCTTGTTGATTTTGAATAGTAGTGTACAACAAAATTTATTAGGCAGAAGCAAAAAAATGGTGATACGGATGGGACTTGTGAGCATGATATTTGTTACTGAGAGGAGACACATACATAGTTTAGTAGTGTACGTATTGATTCTGAGTTCTGAAGCCATGATTTTTGTTGTATAAGCTTCTCTTTTTGTTGCTTTTCATCCTTACTACTTTTCTTTTTATTATCTGTCTTGTAGTCTTTTAGCAAAAGTGACTGTAGAATGGGGACAATGAGTGCCTCAAGGACTTGAGCTTAGTGCTGTGTCTTGTATTCAGCATCAAAATCTCAGAAACCATATCTGGGAACTCAGAATCATTCCGGCTTTTGAACCTTTTATCCCTTCAGGGACCTATTTTAATAGACCCTTTTGCAGTTACCCCACAACCATATTACTAAATTTACAACCAAAAAATATATATAAAAAGTTTCAATAGCTGTACTGTATATATATATATATATATCCTTTTCATATGGCCACCTAAAGTGGAAAATTCCTCAACAAAAAGAGTTGGTAAAGAGGTGGATTCTACATGCTACATGCACAAAACCCCAAGCCCTACCATTTATTGAGGGGGAAAAGATTTTTTTGGCTTTTGGATTATATACTTAGGATTCCTGATTCCTCCCACTTTAATGCTCATTCTGTTTACATGTAAAGGAACTGCGTGGGGGAGGTTTTCTTTTTTCTGAGATAAGGAAGCAAGACATGTAAAGTGCCCTGCATAATTTAGCACACACATTCAAGACAAAAATATGATAAAAGCATCTATCTGTCCACTTAAAAAAATTATTACATAATAAAGATATACTTCTCCTAAAATTTTCGTGTAATAATTTCTGGTTGAATGTAATCCTCTCACGGGTCTTCAATGTTAATCACTGTTTAAATTTGAGATTTGGTGAGCATAATTACTCTGGTCATTCATTTCCATGCATGCCATAATAATGGGTAAATTATAAGCTATAGAAAGTGATCATGAATACCCCAAATTCCCATTTATATACTATTATTTGCCCTGGATCATGATGGAGGATATAATGGTGGGAACTAATGGCATGACAAACTTTTGAGAAGGTTTCACATCTCTTCTCTTGCCCCAATAATCTGAGACGGTGTGCCCTAACCATGTCTCTCATATGTATCCTCAAAAACTTGTAAAGAGGAAACTATTTTTTCTTAGGTATGTCAAATAGTTGGATTTGACAAGTTTTGTTTGTGTATGGATTCAAGTTTTAATTTAATTTTTACATACTGTTGTAAAAAAAGATTTATAATGTTACATCTGATATATGTATATATTATGGTAAATACATTTATAACGTTAATGTAAAAACCAATAAATTTATCATATTTTAATTTGTGATTGATTACGTGTAAACCAATTGTTCTATTTGACAATTTTTATTAAAAATAATCAATTTGTATATAATTCATTTGAAAAAGGTTCACTCATTTCATCTAGTAGTAACACTCTTTCTTGGATATCCGATCCATTAATAAAATTATTGTTAAAATTAAATATTTTTAATGATTATTTCAAAATCTCGTTTATGTAAAGAAATTAAAATTAGATAATTTCAATTTTTTTAAAAAAAATATATATATAAATTAGTGTGTACAAGTCGCAAAATTAGTATGTAAGAAATTATTCTAAATAAATTAAATAACTTTACAAAAGTCGAAAATGAAAACAATATGCTAGACTAATTTTCATCCGTAATATATTATTAATTACACAAGATTGACTCTTATTCATCAATAATGATATAATCCAATCAATCTTATCTAAATATTTTTTTCTCAAATAACTAAATGAACTATAATAATCATAAAAATAAATAAGTTATTTTACCTTTCCTATTTTTACTTAATTTCCTGAAGTCACTATACAAAATTCAAAATAAAAGACATTTATTAAATAAATAAATAAAACATGTTTAAACAAAATAAAAATGAAAGTAGAAAATAGTACACTTACAAATAATGAAAATGACTCTTACACATAAATTAAATAAAGTAGTAAGTAGTGTTTATTATAACATAACTCTAATATTGATAGGAATAATATAAGTGTAAGTTTAAGTTGTATATAGCGTAAAAATAACAAAATTAAATACTATATAAAAAAAAAAATCATGAATTTAATATCTCGAGGCTTAGATTGGTATTAATATTTATGTGGTATAGACTCATGTGACATATATGTAAACTCTTCATAATTAATATTTCTACAAATAAATTTATTAGTCTATCTCACATAAAAGTCACAGGTTTCTCTTGATGGCCGACTTAAACTTTTCTTACGATAACAACACAATGATTATTCTCTTGGATGAATACCCCTTAAAAAAACCATCAAATATAGTGTACAATAAATAATATATTTAATTATTTTGTTTTTTATATGATAAATAAAAAATAATATATGTATATTTTCTTTATTTATAAAATTATAAAAGTGATAAAAAAAATTGGGAGGCACCCCAAGCCGATCATGATAATGAGGATAGAAATTTGAATCTGATTGGTGTTATATGGAGAAAATCCTGTGGAAAAGGAAAGTCCACTTAGTATATATGCTAATAGATCCCACAAAGGACATGGAAAATCTCACTGCCCAATCAATATATTCCTTTGAAATCATAAATTTATCATTATTCATATATTTAATTGAGAATTAGCATGTGGCTGGTTGAAACTGAATTCAAATCTCAGTGCTTAAGATCTAAGTTTTAAGGGTAAACAGTATAATTGAGAGAAGAAAGTTTCATTATATTAGTTCGATAGATATTAGTATCAACAAAGGGGATAATCTTCACATCGATATACAAAATTATATTTAATTGAGAAAATAACTCGCACTTTTAATTTTTAATGTATTATTATCACCATGTTTATGATGAAATATCACCACAAAGTCAGGCATATACAAATAAAACTTCATATATGATTGGTAAAACGAAGCGTTTTGTTTAGTAATAGAAACAACCCCACGCACCCCACGCACATGCACCCTGAAACAAATGTCATCCATTAATTAAGGATGTGAAAAAATAAGACCCGTAAAGTTTACTCATCATGTTCTCATGGCTTTTACATATTGTGTAATATATACTAAAATATCAAAGCCTTTTTCTTGAACTAAGGACAATTAAAGATTAATCTTTTATAAGGTAAAGAGGTTAAAGTAGAGACAACCTTTCTTAACAAAATCGACTCCGTATATATGACTAGGAATCGGTAAAGATGTTTAGAGAATTTAGTTGTTCACCAATTACACCAACTTTTATTCGCAATTAGTAATTCTTTGTGTCTTTTTTTGTCACAAAGCCATGCATATTCTCTTCTTACATCAACAGTCTCAGTGTTGGTTTATAAATTAGATTTGCATTTGGGTTAAAGAAATCAATCCTGCTCCGCACGTGCATTGCTTTAATTGATAGAAGAATTTGGAAGGGGCCAAGCTTTCTGTCTAGCAATAATCAAAGTTTTGGCCATGGCTTTCTGTCCCATTAAAACGATTATAAGCACACTTTTGATTAATGTTTGGATTTTATCGCACACAGGCTCTCTGCATTTATCATTGTGTTTACTACTGGAAAAGATATCATTACTTCATGTAGACACATACAGAAATGATAGGTTATAATAAAATCAAATGTCTATCTCTTTCATCACAATAAATATTAAATGGCGGGATGTATATTTAAAATGGGTATAAAATTGCAGCATGACTTATGAAAATTTGATAGGAATGGATCCATTTTGGTCAGGATTTACCAGCTGCTCTGCAATTCCTTGATCTGGATTACCTGTCAGAGGGGAAGATGGTTGATCTGATTAATTAGCACTTAATACAAATTTTGATGGCTCCCACCAAGTTGACATATTGCAGCATTGCATTAATTGGTTAAGCAAAGTTCCATTACCTTTAATAAATTGCACGTCTTGATAAATTGATGAGTGAAATATAAAATGGTTGATTGGGGGATCCACATTGGTGGCACTATCCTGAAGCCATTCATAAAGCAGGAATAGTATAGTATGTAGTACATAGGAAAGAGACGATGGTGCCAGTTATGAAGGAGGATGACCCCTGATATTTTAGTCCAAGTATGAATTCCTATGCGCTTCATAAAAGGTAAAAAATAATTCAGGTGGATAAATTAAAAAAAAAAATAATAATAAATGAATTAGGTGGTCCAATGACTAGTCCTTGCTCCATTGCATAATCAATTACACAGAGCAAGCATCCAAGAGCAATAGAAAGAGGTACTGAGCTTGGATTGTCACTACGTTACCATATTTTTCTTCACTATGGTCCATCTATGCAGTGGCATGGTTAGATGAACATGGGTTAAACAGAAATGCATGGATGAGATGGAGAGAATAGGATGTTTATTCAATTAGTGGCCATACGGGTGTCATGCAAAGGAAGTTCTGATAAGATTGTGAGACAAATGCCTAACATGCATGGTTACTTTTTCTGCCAAGACATGGGAATAAAGCCATTGTGGTGTGTGTAGTGTTACTGCATTCAAAAATAATATACCTTGTGTCGGGTATATGGGGCTAAATGACAACTTCTCTGTGACTCGGGCCTTTTAATTTAGTATTTGTAGAGAACAAGCTATGCTAAAGTAGCTTTTTAAAGATCTGTTGCTTTTAAGTTATGAATTAATACGTAATTATATGCTTTCAATTTATGAATTTCGTCAAAAGCTAGGCTTGGCTAGTTGCTTCCCATAGGCCAAGAGGTATGTGATGTAAATTTTGAGACCTTTAGGTGCCTAAAATAAATTATTCTCATATGAAGATCTATGTCTGAGTGAATGAACACATGAATGTGAGGCAAGGACTGTCTGAAATTTCAGTGGGCTAGTAGCTGGTTGTATGTATGTATGTATGCATAATAATATCAGCATGATAGAACAGCCTGGAAATAGTCACGAGCAGACACCGGTTAATTGAGGAGTCATAGTCACTGATTGAACCCTCTTTATTGCTAGCGGGGCCGTCTAGTGCATCCTATTCAGAGTTATGCCTCACTAGATTCCACAGAGGGTCTTAAACTTTCTTTTCATGCAGTAATAAGAACAAATGACAAATCTACATGGTATCTAATTGCGAATCATGGGTCACGTTCTTGGGGGGATTAAGTTCATTAGATAAAAGTCAGCTGAACAATTTTGGTTTGGTCGGTCAAACTCTCCATCAATCCCATTATTCATACAAGAGTCAAGAAATTACCTAGACATGGAACGGAAGAATGAGTGAAAAGAACATGTTAATGAAAGAAATTAGAAAATTAACATTGTCATTATTATTAATGAATTCAATACAAAGCACACAGGAAAAGGCCCCAAAGACCTTTACTCCCATTTCTCCCAAAGCCAATTAGGCACTACAAAAGAAGAGGGTTATCCTCTGTTGAAAACAAATGAAAAAATCCAAGATAAAGGTAAAACTGTAGACACGTGTTTCCATCACGCGTGGACACCAGGTAATGGATCCTGTATAGTTAGGCCGAAGCTCAAGCCTAAAAGAAAAGGAAATAAAAAACAGTTCCCGCCATAACTAAAACATAAAAAAAATCACACATACGCACGTGCGAGACACGCACCAGAGGCGTCTCACGCGTATCAGAAGAAAAAAGTCCACAAAATGTGGCAACCTTCAACTTATTGCTATTAGGTTTTTGTACTCTAGTGGTATCACACTTTCAAAAGTAACGTGTAAACTGAAGAAGCGAAGATGCTGGTCAAGATGAGAAGCTTGACTTAGAGATCCCATTATAAGAAACAGCCCTAACTTCGAAGTTTCAATACCCTAGGATTTGCCGACCCAATTTATTTCTTTGCTCTGCGACTCTGTTTTTTTTTTCATACCAGCTCTGAAGCATTGTCCCACCATTCTCTTCTCTTTCACCGATAACCAGCGCATCTTTGAATTCCAAACTCCCCACTTCTTTCTTCCACACTTGCTCGACCAAACCATTAAATGCATCTTTCTATATTTTCCCCCTCTCTCACATACACACTTTTCCACAACAATATATTTATGTTGCAAAATCCCCTTCCCTAGGGAATCTGCAAAGCCATTGATGAATGGCAACACCCACCAACAAAACAATAATAACAATAATAAAGGTTCACAACTCTCATAAAATAGTCTGTAGTATTATAATGTACACCGTGACTCTAGTCAATTTTAAACTCAAAAATACCCTCTAAAAAATGTTGAGGCTTCTGGACAACTTGGACCACCACCTTATTTCATTCTTTTTTCCTCCTTTATTACTGCTCTTTTTCTCTTCACTGGGAGTTTCCTTTGTCATCATCTACCCACAAACAGTTATTTAATTTCCTCCTTTTACAAGACAATGAGGATGAAGGAGAAGAGGATGATGCTGAGAATGATGAGACACTAGACCTTATAAGGGGCTGAGATGTCACTCGCAGCTGCGGTAACACTCTAGGGGGTTTCCTCCGGTTATTGTCAATAACAAGTTCTTGCATTAATTGGTAGCATCCTATAATTTTCTCCTGCAAGAATCAGATAAATGTATTTTGACAACCTGATTCATATTTTCACTTAAGAACTTTCAACGGACTCTTTGAACTTGCTTACCTTTATTAGCCCCTCGCACCACGACTCGGCATCCTCGGGTCTAACGAGAGACCAATTAGGAATTTCGTTAGCTGCATGGAGAATGGCCGCTGCAGCAATGCATGATGGCCAATAGGCAAGAAAACTAGCCTCTGGAAGAACAGAAAGAAGTTACTACAGAAAATTCATACCTTAATTATTTTCCGATAGATTTTAATGCAACTTAAACTTCTCATTGATACCTGATATGTCATTAAAAGTGAAATAATTATTTGGCAACTTATTATATTAATATTTTAATTAATTTTTAAAATTAAAGTACTATTATATATTATTATATTTTTAAAACGATATTGTAAAGCATTTGGTTTTTCACAATTATATCAAAATATAATTTTCCTCTACACGTCTACAAAATGAATGCATATACCTTGGATATTAGACAAGATAATTTGCGTAGCACGTGAAATGAGGAACCCCGTAAGAGTTCCAGTTGAATCTAACTTGCACGCAAAGAAATCGAGGAAGCTAAATGGAGTAACCGATCTTAGCCTCCAATCCAGGACGCCCAGGACAAGTAGCTCCATTCTTCTAATTGTTCTGGGCTCAAATAGGTATTTGGCACCTTCTACCTGTATACATTAAATAAGGGATGATGTATTTGTCATGTATTACGACTTACATTACTCGCGAGAATTGATTCGATCACAGAGGAAGTACAGGAATTAATATTTTAATCAATGTATCCACATTTTCTAGTAATGTTTTAAAGAGGAAACTTTATCACGAATGTGCCTTTGATATACTTTTATCTCACTCAATCACGGATTGACACACATTGGACACATACCTGAAGGTCCAACAGTGACGGAACTAGAGGTTCCTCCATCTTTGCCGCCAAAGACAAGCACGCAACTGATAGAAGTTGCAATGGCCACCCATTGGTTTGCTGTAAATATATTTATAAATATCAAACAGTAAATTAAAGAAAAGCTAATCATTATTATCAGATCATTATTGCGAGTACACTCCTAATCAAACTCTTTTGCACATACTACCACGTTCAATGCACGTACACACAGAGTTTTAGAGTACAAGAATCTATAGCAACCTATAATAAAGAAAAGCAATAGTAACAACATATTTTTAAATATGTATTATTAATTATTAATAAGATTTACAAAAGTCACCGTAAATAAGATTTTCGTGATATCTTTGGATTGGAACTTTAATCAATAACGAAAAAACATCAAAAGTTATGTCATTAATAGTTATTTCTATTTGCAAAAGAAAATCATTATGATGCCTTAATCTTAAAAGAATCAAATTTATCGCGAATAATAAATAATATATAGGCACATAAAATATTATTTCAGGTAATTAACAACATAACTCAACTAATAAAAGTACTGCATCGTATATATAGTCAATCTGTGTAACACTGTCCAAATATACATATTTAAGTTAAGATTAGAAAGTTGATTGACTATTACACATTATTCATAAAAGTTTGTGATTGGATGAAAGTCTATAATTGTATACACAGTAAGGAATATTTTTACTCTCAGTTAATAGTTTAAAAAAGTTTTTCTTGTGATGTGATAATGCGCGGTGACACTTTCGCATCAAATAAAAGACTGAAAAGTCAATACATAGTTACGGCGTAGAACTATTTTCTTTTCTCGCACATGTGTGACACTAATACCTATCGCCCAAAGTCACAGGTTCATCATTTAGCTTTTATTAATTTCTCCATTTCCGATTTTTATTAATCTTTAAATTATCCAAAATCGAACTTGAGGTATCTAACTCACCGGCAACGGCCGAGAATTCAAGAATCGGTCCATGTAATTAACGGAAAGATAAGCCGTGAGAGGTTGAAAAGCGTAATAAGCCTGCACCTGCGTACACCAGATTAAAACCGATAAAAGAATAGATCTGTAAACTGAACCATTTTCCGAAGACAGTTGCGCGCGGCGCATTATAGCGCTTCCTGGTTCGGTTTTCCACGCGCGTGGCAATATCGTAATAAGAACGCAACAGCGTGTCCCGTTAGGTGAAAATAAATGCTAGGCCGTAGAGTGAGTTACCTTGAGAATCCATGCAACGGATTCTTCTCTGGCCGAGGCGTCGAGAGAGCGTGATTGGAACCTGTTGAGGTATTCGAATCCGGGAACAAAGTGTCGTTCGTCTTCGATGAATCCAGCGATGGACTCCTCCTCCGACCTCGGCGAGGAATCAAGGTCGGAGGAACATTCCGGCGATTCTCCAGACAAGACTCCGGAGGAGTCCTCGCCGCAGAGAAGGAAGGAGTCGGGGACGCAGTTAGAGCAGGAGACCGACATGGCGATCGGCGGAGACTCATTCTGTGGCCGTGGCCATGGCTTCCGATGAGGTTTCGCCGGCAAACAATCGGAGAAGTCGCCGGAAGTGGAAGTTGCGGTGGAGAGTTGAGGGAGAGAGTGTATCTGTTGATGAAAGATACAGGTACGCTCTTCATATGTTTGTTTGAATATAAATATGCGATGCCTGGGTCAGCTTTTTTTTTTTTTTCTCAATTGCAGTTTATTTGATAAGATAAAACTTCGGTGAGATTTTTTCTGCTATATTTTAAATTATTATTTTAAAATTAATGATAACATATGGACAAACATGTGTAGTTCCCTTTAATTATTATTTTTTATGTATAAAAGAACTCGCTTAAGATTTCTAAACAGTTTGAATTTTGAAATGCATTTTCTTTTCATTTTTAAATATCCTATTTAGATAAAATAATTCATTTTTATTTTAAAATAAATGCATTTCATTTATGTCATGTGCACATCTTAATTCCGTACAATTTTTGAAGCATTAAAATTTCAGTATAAAATTCTATCAAAAGTAAAAGTTAGACAAGTTTCAAATAATAATAGAAATAAGAAAAGTCTTATCCATTCCATTCGGTGTCATTACCCACCAACATTTTCTTTACATTGGTTAAAAACTAAATTCTCAACGGGAAAAAATTATTCTCCGTCTCCTTTACTATTCTCATTAGACTAAAGCAGTATATTATATATATATATATATATATATATATATATATATATATATATATATATATATATATATATATATATATATATATATATATATAAACCACTTCAATGAATTTCTCTCATGATTTTCTTAATTAGTTCCATTTCAATAAACTTAATTTAAAAACTAAGATTTAGTATATGTTAAATATATTTTTTATCTATTACTATAACACAAAATTTAATTGGTTCGTACTGGATACTTTTATTTTATTTGTAACGAAGATTTTTTATATCAGTTAAAAAAAACTTTTTATGTTGATTCTAAACGTGTCATAAAAAGTAATGTTGGTTATAGACTCAATTAACATAGAAAGTGTATTCTCAATTTTTACTCCATAATTTTATCATCTCTATCCATCTTTCTTATTACTGCAAAACACACAACACACACTATGGGAGTCCATCATCGTCTTCTATCCAACCCACAACACAAATATCATTCTTGATATCACCATTATCCTCCTCTCAATTATTCACACTCAACATCATTCACATGTAAACAAAGAATCTATGTGCATCGGTCATCGCCTATTCAGTCACCTTCTTCATTTCCAACATCTCCACATAGAATGATCTCCATCTTTTGTGACCATTGACTCATAATTGTATCTGAAAAACATAACCACAGTGCAAAAGTGATAACACCCACAACTTTCATAGAGAAAAAATTGTCCCAACAGTGAAAATCACATTTTCAAAATACAACCAATTTAAACATGCGAGAAACAGAGAAACACAAAGAAAAGAAGAAAGGAGATGGCATCGCCAAGGTCAACGGCGTGTAAAGTTGTCAAATAGGTTAGAATCTATGAGTCAACTCGGTCTATCATGGGTCCGGACTAGGTTGGGTTAAATTTTTTTACAAATTTTAGTATGGGTTAATTTTTGATCCGACCCATCAGGAACCTGGCTTATCCGGGTTAATTTTTACAAGTGTTTTTTATTACGTTGATTTTTTCATTTGGGTCGAGTTTAGTGTTTTTTTTTTAGCCAATACATTGGTAATTTTTTGGTGATTTTGGTTTGTATTTGGAGTTTAACATCATTTTAAATTATATTGAAATTTATTTATATTTTAATCAGAATTATAATTTAGTTTTTTTTGGAACTAGAGAAAAAAATTGTATTTTTTCAATTAAGTGAGTCATTGAGTTAACCCATTTAACCCACCAACTCATGGTGGACCGAACGGGTTCAAATTTTTTTTTTGTTCATTAATAAGTTAGTCAGGTTGGATTGACTCACTAAGTAACATAATTAGAAAAAAATGATTTTTTTTTAATTTTTATATAAACATTATTTTTTAGATTTTTTTTATAATTTAATTAATAAATTAAGATTACAAAACTTTAATTTTTAAAATTTTGCTACTTGTTTTTTAATTTTAAAATTGTATTTGACATGTATTCTCTTTTTTTCTCTTTTAAAATTTTATGTTTTTCATTTTTTAAATAAATATATTTTTATTTTGAAATTATTTGTTCAGTAATTTGATTAATGTATTATTAAAATGTTTATATATATATGAAACTTTAAAAAATATATATTAATTTAATTATAAACATCATTTGGAAATAAAAAATAATGTATATCTAAACTAAAATAAAAAACTTAAAAGATAAAAAAAATTAAAAAGAAATTCGAATCTCACAGTAAAGTACGAGTTAATTAAAAAAGAGTTAATTGTGAATTCAAAGCATATTTTTATATAACAACAATTAAACATATAAATCATATTTTGAGAACACTATTTCACTTTCTCATATTGAAGATATGTTTAAAAAACGCCATTTATCCATTAATATAATTTCTTAAAATTTATCTCTTTTAATAAATTAAAAAAAAAAAACGTACTTATATGGTAAGAAAAAACCTATAATTGATGATAAAAAGATAACTATGTTTTTATATGATAATTTTTATTAACGCAGATACTAATCGTTCAGTTTAACAAAATGAAATCTCCTTTTTCTTATTTAAGAACCAAAAACAATTTACCATTACAGCAAATTTATAAAATGTAGATTAATGTTCTTTATTAACTCACTTTTTCACACACTTCATCGACATTCATTATTTTACACTTTCTTTCTTTTTCTTTTTTATTTCTTCTGCTATATAATTTTGTAATAATATTATAAGAGAACATTTAAATATTTTTCTATATTCAAATATACGAGCAATAAGAATAATAAATGCCCACAGTTCAAAGTACCTGCACGGAGAAATGTGACCAGATATCTATTACCTATAAGCGTAGGCGAGTACAGATATGACAGTACCTTACATACATGCAAATACTTGAATACTTATAATACAATACTTCTTATTAAATATTAGGTATTGAATTTTGCATTACTTCTGGATGATATATTTTTTAATTTCATAGTATTTTTAATAAATAAAAATAACATTATATAGTATTTAATTTATGTGATGTGTGATATAATGATTGAAGAAATGTTAATACAAACTGAATTGTGTGGAATACACATGAAATTTTTAAAAATATATAGTTCAATGCATAAAAGATTTGAGGGCCTTTTAAAAAATAAGCATTACACTTTGGTAAATTTGGTCAGAGAAGATGCAATATATAAAAAATGTTGTACTAAGTCGCCGCTAAATTAGGTCACATTTTTCCAACAACCCACCTTACATTATTTGTCTTACTAATCTTTAACACTTTGACCCTTCCCTTTTCACCTTCAAAACCCTTGTTTTTCTTACACCCTTCTCAAATCAAGATTAATCACAATACAAAACTTTATTTTATTAAACAATTTTCTTTTTAAAGTAAATATATAATTCATCTCAAATTTCAATTTATTTTAAAAACATCATAATAACTTGTATTTTTTAGAACTGAACTTAATTTATTCACTGAATACAAATATAATCTTTGAAAAAGTTTGAAGGTGCTCCTTAAAAATGTGGAAGAGGCATTTGGTGAAAATGCGGAAAAAATCTTTTTTGGGGTTTGTAGCAGAATTATCTATGTGGAGTCACATGCGTGAACAATAATTGGGGAAAAAATGTTTCCTAATCGCACCAACTCTCAATGCATCCATGTACATGTTGCGATTGTGAAGTTGATATAATTTTATTTGAAAATAAATAAATAGAATTTTGTAAATAGCATGTGATTTTTTTAATTAGAATAGGAGTTCTGTATAATTATTCAACGAATTTACATTATTTTTTTTAAGGTTACAATACATTTTATCCCATATAGTTTCTTATCCGAAAGTTTTTCTCATTTTTAAATCTAAAAATACACAAATTTACTGCTAATATGTAAATTATTTTACATATGGATAAAATATATTTATTTTTATGTTAGTTTTTTAAAAAGTATTTATTTAATCTTACACCCTATCCAAAATAATACTCAAAGCATTTATTTTGGATAACTTGATAAATATTTATAACACTCCACTGTCATTATTAAAAACAAAAATAAATTTATATATTTATATAATATGTTTTTAAATCTTTATATAAGCATATTTAAGAATTTTTATAAGCAATCTTTTGTTATTATCCCCATATGTCTATTTAGGGATGTTTATTGGATGGAATAGTTCAACAATCAAATTCAATTCAATTTAACTCAAAGATATTAGATTGATTTTTTTGTGTGATTGAATCAAACAATCTATGAGTTAATAACAGGTCTTGTATATTGAATGTGAAACACAACCCAACTTGATTAAAATTATTAAATAATATTAAAAAAATAATAATATAATTATTATTTAATTTACTTTATTATCTTTTAATATAACAAATACACCACGTAAAGTTAGATATAAGTTATTTATCTTTTTACAACCGATTAAACATATGAAAAATTTAATACTACATATTAAAAAAAAGAGATGAGAGACTTAAGGTCCCAAAAAAAAAACAAAATTATTTACCCTAATCAAAGTTTTCTTTAACTAAAATCTTTAACTAAGTTGGACTATACTCTCATTTATCGCCTGACTTCTGGGTTCAGATTAGAAAAATAAAGGAAATAAAAAATTAAAGATAAATAAGACAATTTGATATTTTAGAAAAATAATAATTTTAAAAATGTACAAATAAAATTATTCAATTTTCTATTCGTACCTTTGATATAACTGTAAACATAAGCATCATTCTTGATTAACTTTAATCCTCTAATACTCATTTAAAAAAAAAAAATTCTTTAGAGTGGTCACATATATAAAATAGTGGTTTTTTCTGTTTTGATATTTACAGAGTTGTCTAAACTAGATAACAGGTAAGGAAAACTAATTACATTGTTTTTACGTTACAAACATGTTAGAATTATTAATTGTATAAGTGTACTTAGAATTGCCATTGTATTTGAGTCGTGGAATGATTTGTGATATGTGAAACTATGGGATTTAAGTTTAATTCTACTTGTTTAGAAATGTTTGATGTTTTAGTATTGCATTTGAGATCAATTGGCATTGATGTTTATGACAAAATTGAGTTTGGTATGTTTTGGCATCTGTAATGACTATTAGAATGCTTAGATTAGACTGGATAATATAATTATGCAGAATTAGATTCTCATAATTATGCAAACTTACTGAGCAAGAATATGCTTGCTAAGCAAATCCAATTTTAGAGAGTTCATTGACTTTGTAGTACTTGCGTGAGAATATACTCACTGAGTGAATCTAAAGTTAGGGAACTTATTGAGTTTGTAGTCGTTGAGCAAGAATACACTCGCTGAGCAAATTTTGAAGGAATTTATCTCTGTGAGTTCTAGTGATTTATTCGCTGAGCAAGCTATTCTAGTCGTTGAGCGAATGGAGCTCTAGGCACTACTCATTAAGCGAATGAATGATTTCGCTAAACGAATACATCAAAATCTGGTAGTCATTTTCTATTCTAAAACTTTGGTGTTATGTGGTAAATGAGGATTATTGCCTATTAAATGATTCATATATGAGATGTAACTAAGATTATTAATATGAGGTTGATTTGAGATTGATTGATGCTAATTCAAGAAGAATTAGTAGTGAAGTGTTGTAGTGCATGCATTGATGTATGAGCCTAGTTGGAAGTTATCATGACACTTTAATAACCATTCAAATTCCCAAGTAGAAAAGAATGAGGTATGTGGTGAGAGGGGTAGGAGGTCCTAGCCTAGGAGTTTTACCTTGACCAAAGATGTTAACGGACTAACCTTGTGTGTGGTAATGTCTATCGCTTTGTAGAGTACCAGATGCCACCACAAGTGCACAACTTACCAGGTCCGACATGAATGCTTGTATCCAGATAATTGAGTCGTAGATTTAGTCTTTGTATGAAATAAGATGATTGGTTATGTACAAATTAAGTGATTGTATTATTTCTTGATTAAAACTCTTTAGCTCATTAGCTTACCCTTCTTTTGTGTTCTGTTTTGTGTTGACTGTCTTTCTTTTGCGATAATCACCTATTCAGTGGGAGCATATGTAGTTGCAATTTCAAAGACATCTCTAGAGGATGAGGAGTCATTTATTAAGTTGGTGGAAGGTTTTAGTGGGAGCTGTTGTAAGTGGTTAGTCTATACATGTGCAAAGAGATAGAATATGATTTTAGTTGATTTGTAAATTATATTTTTATAGTTCAATCTTTTATAAAATTATATTAACATACTTTATACGATGTGTTAAACATTAGTATAAAACATCTTGTTTTATTAATTTTTAATCTGCTAAAATTGAGATGTTATAAATTAAACCAAAATTTAATTGAATTAAAAACCAAAACAATTAAGGTAAAATGTAAAGAAAATAGGAAGATGATTCAACTTTTAACTCAAAAGGGTAAGGATAGTGCCACTAGGATTTTAGTTTCCTATGATTAAGCAAGCATGATAATGACAAGTGTGCAATGATTACATCAATGTATATGAACTTAAATTTAGCAGAGTCTGTGAAGGTTGAGTCACAGATTTGTCTCATCTGTGATTATGGTTTGAGATTAACTTAATCTAATAGGGTTGAAAATAGGATCGTGACCTGAAGTCTTATATTGGATAGAGAAAAAAAAAAAAAGATCTATAAATAGTTTTTAATTACACATTGTGTTAATTTGAGTTCAAATTATATTATTATTGAATCTTCATAATAATTTTTCTCCTTAAAAACTCATCAAATGCCTTAATTTTTAACTTAAAAAACAGTTGCGGAAATGTTAATTAAAACAAAAAGTCTATTTTTTTCACCTAAGTAGTGACTATATTATTTTGGCAAGTAATACTTGAAATTGAAAAAAAATAATAATAAAAAAATCAAAGTATACCATATCACTGATAATATCAATGATTTTCAGAACATGATAATAAAGAGTGGAACGGACCAAAATTAAAATAAAATTCTAGAGAGATTGAGAAAACAAAGGGAAATAAAATATACAAGAAAGATTTAGAAAATAATACGGTATGTACCATAAAGTTTGTACTACTTTATATAGATAATATGTTGGTATAAAGATATTTATGAGATGAAACAATGGAGATGAGAGTTTATGTATAAAATGAGGAGTACAAAAAGAAAAAGTTATAAGGAAACGTGTATATATTTATTATCACTGAGATTACGAAAGTAATGACAAAATATCATGTTTTATTCATTATTTAGGAGGATGAATAATCAAATCAGTACCTACCTATATAACAGTATATTTTTGTCTAAAAAACAAAAGTTTCATTTATATAATAGTAGTTATATTCTTTTATATAATTTTATGTTTACCAATTAAGATTATCTCTAATTTAATAAACTAGTTTATCAATTTGAAAGTCTTATACACTGAGATCTTATCAGCTAAAAATTTGTCACTTAACAATCACTGAAATCGTAAACTATATTTAGTAAAATGATATGTTTTAAAACTACTCATTCTTTAATATAATTGTGCTTTAACATTTTTTTAGCACAATATAAGTAGGTTGCTACTCATATCCGCACAATGGCCAGAAATATTAATTATTCTGTCTCTTTTTATATTGACCGGTGGTTGATTATTTATTTGAAATGTATCTACATGCCATTCAACAAGTAGCACAAATACTTATTTGAAGACGACGAGACACGTGTTTCAACTAATCTATTTTCTAGAAGTTTATGTGTTTTATAATTAATTTTAATGTTATATAAATAATTTAAATATTATCATAGAATATCAAATAAATTTAATAAAATTTAATTAAAAAATTAAATTTTGTGCATTTTTAAAATTAGAGAACTAAATGAAATAAAATTTTAAAGAAAATTAATTATAATTTTTACTTAAAGTTGAAGGACTACATACATAATTAATTTTAAAAAATTCAACAAAAAATATAAATTTTGTTTTTTTAGTGATAATATGACGAACTAGTTAACAAACTCATTCCATTTTTTTAAGATTAGTTAGATACACCAAACTACCACAGCGTCAAGTTTACGTTTAGCATGAAATTAATTTTTTTTAGAAATTAGATAAGAATTAAAAATGGTTCAATTAGAATTTGTTTAGTACTCTCTATAATTTATACTAATTGATGATGTTGGGCATTGATGAGTGGAGGAAGATTGGTGAGTGTGAAACATGGGTCTCAGTCAGCATCATTAACTTCTCGTCCGAATTTTGTCAAATGTTAGTGATCCATTACGCGTTGTTGTGCCTTTTCCTTAATTTATGTTGCGTCCTTTTTGTTAGAATTTATATTATTAGAATTTGGTTGTCCTTTTTGTTTGTTTGTTTTTTGGGTTGGTAACACTTTCCTAAAACTTTAACTGTTTAATAACATCTTTGGAGATGCATTAAAAATAGAAACATCTCATTAATTTTTTATGTTCAAGAAATTCAAAGAGAGCACTACAAAAAGTTTTGATGGAAAAACTTGATTCAATAATGGAACATGTCCACACATGTAGAGTTTCATGAAGCTTTTCACAGAGCTTGCAAGTTGTCTTGTAGGTTCTAAAAGAAAATTTGGGGAAAATGTACCAAAACAAATGAAGTTGCATCCATAAAAACTAGTGCATATTGAACCATCATCATTAATAACATAAAAGAAAACATTAAGTAGATTTGAACTACCAATTATATTATCCACTAATGGAGCTTAAATGACACCGTGGGGTAACTTTAGCCTTCCAATTCTGTCGTCAAATTTATCATTGTTAATATATTTTTTAGACTAGAATCTATGATCAGTGTTGTTGTGATTAAAAATGATACAATCTTTTTATATCATTTGTTTATAAGAATGGTGCAAAATGTACGTAGGAAGAAGAGAAACCAGTAGATTTACATTAAAGATCAAAACTATATTTAATTTGAATATCTTTTATATTCAATTATGACTTTAAATTTCAAAATGAATAAAGACTTATAAATTTATTATTTTAAAATTTTAAATTAAAGGTGATGTTAGGTTTGAATGATGTTGTATTTTTTAAAATCTTCTTTCAAAACATTCAACAAAATAAATTATTTTGGTTCGTCAGAATTATCAGTCAAAATATATCACTGATAATGTATGAAAAGCCTGATATAGTTGATAACGATTAAAATCAAACTTCACAAGCACTTTGATACTAATTCTCAAACTAACGTCGCCAAAAAATATATTATTTGTACAAAAATAGGATATGAATAGTTTCCATATAAAAAACATGGATCAATAATACAAATAAATTAAATATTATTTTTTCAATGTAATTGGTGACTAATTATTTATTTCACACCGACCATACACCCCACAATAAATCACAATTCAGAAATAAATCATTATTTGTTTTCAAATTTCCTTTTATTCTCCTTCAAATAACCTAACATAGCTGAGTTATAACGAGTTTAACCGTGATTCATGCAAGGAATTTTTTTCACCCAAATTAACTATGAAACATACTGCAAATTGGCATATGGGTACGGCAAGCACCGTGTTTTGATTTCTCGAAGATAATGGATGCATGGCCACCACATAAATGTCACAATTCATAATAAAATTTTAAAAAGTATGCTGGTGGTAGCTATAAACAAGAGGAATGAATAATATCACTTTAAGATGTTTCTTCTAAAATTCTAGAAAATGGTATTTTGAAGTAATTGTTGTTTAAAAATAGTGAGATTTTATTATTTTAATATTAAAAGGGTTTTATATAAATAATTTTATTATAAACGAGTTTCATTATTTTAAAATATATCTCTAAAAATTACTTTTTTAGAGTTCTCTAACTTCTATAGAAGTTCTCATCTTCTATTCATTTGTTTAAAGATCAGAGACTGCTAGAATTATCCTTTTGGCGAGCTCTTCCTTTCTAACCAATCACTTTCTTCAACCGTGTAAGTTGAATTTCTGCTCGTTTTCTTGTGGGTCTTCTCTGCATGAGCTTGCATGTGACTCTGCTTTGGTTGCATGTAACGTTTGGATCATCAACATGAGTTTCTGTTGGTTAGTGATCATAACATTAAGTCCTGATCGTCTTGATCTATTGGTTTTATATAAATAATTTTGTTATAAACGAGTTTCATTATTCTAAAATACATCATCTCCCTAATAACCACTTTTTTAGAGTTCTCTAACTTCTCTCTAGAAGTTCTCATCTTATATTCACCTGTTTGAAGATCAAAGACTGATGGGGAAAACAACAACAAACAATATACCAGAGAATGCAGCGGATATAATTTCCCCTAACTTGCAAGAATCTATGAAGAGCAATAATCAAAGAGCAGCAATAATAAATCACCAAAAGCACAAATAAAGGCACCAAGATTTTTAACGTGGAAAACCCCTCAAATCAAGGGTAAAAACCACAAGTCGTTCAGACCAAATAAATAGCTCCACTATGATCAACAAGAGTACAAAAGAGTCTCAATCAATAGCACAAATTAGTGCCAACACCCGACCAAATAGCAAAGCAACAAAGCTTTCAAAATAGAGAAGAACAAGAGAGGAAAACATATACTATCACTGCTGCAGTGCGAAATTAATATCTCCCAACTCAGACCTGTATCGAAGATCCGACCGGTCAGAATGAAGAGCAATGAGTTCCGAACCTGCTGTAAAAATTTCAGCCCGATCCAACGGTGAACGAATCCGCAGTGCCGATTCTACTGTGACAGCTCTGTGAAAAACGTGAACAGAATTTTCCCTCTACCTCTCCCTCTATGTGTTAGGGCTTTCAGTGTGTTCTGACTCTATTGTTCTGCCTCTC
>Ga0209589_1002329_pt1 | contig 32776 bp, 9 predicted proteins | sample CowpeawhiteBW_FD_187525 | JGI IMG/M metagenome (GOLD analysis project Ga0209589, IMG submission 187525) | Root nodule microbial communities of legume samples collected from California USA - Cow pea white BW (SPAdes) (version 2) | ecosystem: Host-associated > Plants > Roots > Nodule | place: USA...
ACACTTTTCAAGTTTTTTTACTATCTTTTAATATTTACAATTTAAATAATTCATATTTTATATATAAAAAATTCTCCAAATTTCGAAAGAAACCCGTTGGCTAATTATCATAGTGGATTGGTGATTCGAAATATGAAAAATTTCATCTTTTTGTAAAACGTTTTTAATTTTTTTACTATCTTTTACTATTTAAAATTTAAATATTTCATATGTTATATATAAAAAATATCTCCAAATTTCACGAGAAACCCGTTGGGTAATGCTGAGAGGAGATTGGTGTTCTGAAATTTGAAAAATGTCATCTTTTTGTAAAACATTTGTAATTTTTTTTCCATATTTTACTACTTACAATTTAAATTATTCATATTTTATATATAAAAATTGCTATAAATTTAACATGAAACTTGATGGCAAATACTTAAAGAGAATTGGTGGCCTAAAATTTTAAAAATTCCATCTTTTTGTAACACTTTTTAATTTTTTTACTATCTTTCACTATTTAGAATTTAAATAAATCATATTTTATATATAAAAATATCTCAAAATTTCAGGGGAAATCCATTGGCTAACACTCAGAGGGGATTTTTGTTGTGAAATTTGAAAAATTCCATCTTTTTGTAAAACATTTTTAATTTTTTTAGGTTAAAATACCTCTTTGATCCCAATTTTCGTCAAGTTTTTTGAAATAAGTCCTAATTTTGGTTTTGTGTTCAAATAGGTCACAATTTTCGTCAATTTTGTTCAATTGAGTCCTTTTTTGCTAACATCGTTTAAATCATTAACGACCATGAACAGTAATTGCCACATTTCACTTCGTGGTTTTTTTGAATTTTTGTTTTTTTATTTTTTTGAATTTTTTTAATTTTTTTTAAATGTACATGTGTCAACCCAGTAGCGTGCCACGTGTCACTTTGTGTTTTATTTTTAAATGTCCACGTGTCAACCTAGTAGCGTGCCACATGTCAAAGTCAATGATCTATATTCAATTTGGTCCCTATATTTGTTATTTTTGTTCAATTTAGTCCCACTTTTTGTTAACATTAATCAATTTGGTCCTATCGAAGATGTGACCAAATTTATTTTTTATATCAAAGTTATAATGATGTGAATTTTAATATATTATATAAAAATATTTAATAAAAATGTGAATTTTAATATAAAAATTAAATTTGGTTTCAATTTGGAGAGGGACCAAATTGGTTAATGTTAACCAAAATTGGGACTAAATTGAACAAAAATAACAAATATAGGGACCAAATTGAATTATAGAACATTGACTTTGACACGTGGCACGCTACTAGGTTGACACGTGGACATTTAAAAAGTTTTAAAAAAAATTCAAAAATAAAAAATTCAAAAAAAAATCACGAAGTGACACGTGGCACACTACTAGGTTGACACGTGTACATTTAAAAAAAATAAAAAAATAAAAAAATAAATTAAAATAAAAATTAAAAAAACAAAAATTCAAAAAAACCACGAAGTGACACGTGGCAGTCACTGTTCATGGTCGTTAATGATTTAAATGGTGTTAGCAAAAAATGACTCAATTGAACAAAATTGGGACCTATTTGAAAACAAAACCAAAATTAGTACTTATTTGAAAAAACTTGACGAAAATTGGGAACAAAAAGGTATTTTAACTTTTTTTTACTATGTTTTACTACTTACAATTTAAATAATTCTTATTTTATATAAAACACATGAAACTTATTGGCCAATACTCAAAGGTGATTGGTGTTCTTAAATTTGAAAAATTTCATCTTTTTGTGACACTTTTTATGTTTTTTTTACTATCTTTTCCTATTTACAATTTAAATAATTCATATTTTATATATAAAAAATGCTCCAACAAACCCATTGGCTAATGCTCAGAGGGTATTGGCGATTCGAAATTTGAAAAATTTCACTTTTTGTAAAATGTTTTTAATTTTTTTAGTATCTCTTACTACTTACAATTTAAATAATTCATATTTTATATATAAAAATTGCTCAAAATTTCACAAGAAACTTGTTGGCCAATACTCAGTGAGGATTGGTGTTTTGAAATTTCAAAAATTCCATATTTTTTTAACACTTTTTAAGTTTGTTTACTCACTACAAAAATAATTGTTTTTAGTTGGGGTTAAATTTGGCTTTTCTGGGGTTTTAACCCCCACTAATGGCTTTACCAGGGGTTTGCAATTGTCCTGAAAGAACCAGCGTGGCTAATAGATTACTGGGGTTTTTAGCAACCCCTGGTAAAGCGCCACTTACCTAGGGTTTTTGAACCCCCGCTACTACTTGGGGTTTTTGAAACCCCCACTATTACTTGGGATATTTTGAAACCTCCACTATTGCTTGGGATTTTTCGAAACCTCTACTACTGCTTGGGGTTTTTGAAACCCTGCTACTACTTGGGATTTTTGAAACCCCTACTACTGTATGAGGTTTTTAAAACCCCCGCTGCTGCATGAGGTTTGAAACCTCAGTACTACCAACAATGTTTAATATGATATTTAACTGTATCATAATGTGTTTCATTAATTTTATTTGCTATTTTAAATGAGTCATGTAATTGTTTCTTAATTTTTAAAAACTATTACTATGTAATAATGGCATCCATTGTAGTTGAGTGGGTGTTGTGTTATGATTTTGTAACTTCAAAATTAGTTTAAAATTGCATAAATAATTTGTGTAAAATACACTCTAATGAATTAAGTTCTCAACAGTTGGAGGATCTAAAAAATCGAATTATGATAAAGACCTAGTAAGCAAAAAGTATATGATTCAAAAATTTAAAGACCCTAATATGAATAGCATCTGTATTCTAATAAAATGAAAATTTATAAAAATGGGCAATAATAGTCATTTGACTGTTCATTAAGTACATGACAGAGGAAAATATATATAAAGACGGGATAAAAGCTTAGGCTACAAAAGAAAAACTAACTTGTGCAATCCAAACACCTCAGCTAAAAGAAAATTTTTTGCATTGTCCAACAATACCTAGGCACTCTAACTTCAATTCTCACCAATTGAACCCGCATAATCAACAAAAGTACAGAGCAAAATAAAACAAAAAAGAGCTACAATAGTTAAGTTCACTATTGTCACTTAGTTCAACTTTAATTATCCATCCATCTTTATAAGGGCTTGAGTTGACCTGCATGAAAAAAATGTAGGACAACATGAAAACACTTGGTGTTGAGAAAAAAAACTCAATACAATACTTTTGCATTGCATAAGCATGATGATCCAAAATGTAGTAGCATGTGAGAACTGATCCATCAGTATCTCCACTATATTTAGAAATTTTTTTTTTTGGAAATTGTTGTACAAAACTCTTAATTACTTGACAGATAAAATAAACAATTATCAAACGTTTTAATAATCTTGTTAGTAAAATAGTTTACTTGTAAACCGAAATGCGAAGACCACCAGCAACAAGCTTCTTGTTGACAAGAAGGATGGACAATGGTGAATCTTTCCAAGGTCCCATAAGGCTACTATGGACAAGAAAAAAAGTAACAAAGTCAATACCCATTATATTTAGTTTTAACATTAATATAAGCAATTCATATTATGTCTCAAACTTATGTATATGTCATGGCTAGAAAAGATGAACGAGAAAATAGAGAAGATGGATGAAAACCTACAATGAGTCCATGGATAGGAGAGTTTGGAGACATTGGCATGTACTGCCCTTTGGACTTCTGGCCTGTTTAGTTTAGGTAAACTTCAGTGTAATCGGATGCACAAGGATCATATCCACCTAGTTTTTTATGCAACTCATTCTGTTCTAATAAAAAATTATCAACATGCTCTGTAAATTATGACATATATTTGATTTTCTATGGTACACAACAAGTAATGTATGGCAAATCAAAATACTAATAGACAAGAAACAGTAAGCGGAAGCTCACAAGTTATCATCGTGATTGTTTGCAAAGAGTCTAGTGTGATGCCACTTTTGAACTACTACAAATGTTACTGGTGGTTGGTAACTAGGTTCCAAAGATGCACAAGCCTATACACAAAGTCAATATAAATACTGGAGATCAATATATTGATAAAAGTTATAACTATGTACTAAGTTGTTTTCTCCAAGTACCTTGTGGATGGCATCAAGCTTGTATAGTAAAACCTGGTATAATTGTCCTTCACTTACTTTGTTCCTGATAATGTATTAGATAACATTTCTTGAATGATAGTAAAAGTTCCCTACAGTTTCACACATTAGCATGAACTTATATGAATGTAGATGTTGGATAACATCAAATGATAAGTGCTAAAAAGTAGTGACACTTTATTACATATTTAACATATATGTAAGATACACAAATTAAAAAAATGATGGTTTTAACAGTAACATTGATAACCACGGTTAGCACTTGCCATAAAAGTCAGAAAGAAGATTACATTACTTCCTTACTGATTTTATCCCTTAGCAATACTTTATTATGATACACTTCTAGTGCATAAAACCCAAATTATACTACCACAACGAAAAACCAAACTAAACATCATCATTTTTCATTAGAAAAAGGTGAATATAACAAGAAAAAAAAGACCAACAAAGAAGCAATTAAAAAGTCAAGAATTTTAATAAATAGAAAAGAATACACTAATCAAATAAAACAACTTAGTACTACCCTAATTTTTCTATAATCAACCATAATTTCTTCCAGTGTTCTAAATTTTGGCTTAACATCATCCTTATTGGTGCCACCTTCAAGTTTCCTGAAAACAACAAAAGAATGTGAAACTTACTAAATCTCAAAGAAAATAAAGAATAAAGATTCTGTGAGATGTATCCACCATTGGATGAGGAGAGAAATAAAAGAGATGGAAGATAGAATAATTTTTTTTTTATTAATATGAAGTGTAGGAAATTTAAGTGTTTTAGGATTAAGAAGATGAAATAGGTTCAGAGAACATCGAGAAGAAGAATTAAAAAAAAAAGAACATCGACAAGAAGAGTTAAAAAAAAGTGAAAAACTAGACTAATTTAGTTTTAGGGCCTTAGAAAAATAGAACTTAGGAAAATAGAAAAATAGGACTTACAAAAACAGAATTTAATTATGCTTTGAATTATAAACTTATCCACTCTTTATATATATATATATATATATTTTATATATATATATATATATATATATATATATATATATATATATATATATATATATTATATATATATATATATATATATATATATATATATATATATATATATATATATCATGTTAAGTACATAAATATTATATTTGTTTCTAAAATAAGCTTTTGATCATTTTGTATTAAAACTATGTTTATTATATTCACTAATTAGTTTCCTAAAAATTCATAAAAATAACACCGTAAAGACCACCGTCCTTGTTTTGTCTTCTCAACCAAAGTAGGTTATTGAAAAGAGAAAAGGTATATAATAATGATAGAACAACTTTTTTTATCAATGCATATAATAATATTGATTGGCTGTCATCGGAAATATAATATACAGAAAAAAATTAATTAAAATATATCATACAATAAAGATTACAGGAAGTTAATCCCGAATGACACTTGTGCAAATAAATGCAATTGCAAACTGATACCAACCATAACAACCTACAGAGAAAGAAACTATGTTGGAACTGCAGAGTGGACACAATAATCTTTGTATGTTTATATCAGAAACAAAACCATAATTGTAGTGCATGCATTTCATTTGTAATTTCAAAGAGTGTAGAGGCATGAACCTATTAGCGAACTAGGTATCCATCCATCACTGAATTCTCCATGGTTTGGTCTATCTAAGAGAATCAAAAACATGGAGGGAAACCAAGATTTGACAGCACTAGAGATTGGTAGGGAAACCAAGTAGTTGGCTCTGGCTTCTTAAAATGCATATGAATTCTCAAATTCTCTTGCTAAAGTAAGGAAGTACACATAAGAAATAGAAACTGCACATGGACTTATATGAACGTTGAACATGAATAGGATCCCAAGGGCAAAAGCAGAATGTAAAACCTCATTTGTTTCGTAAAGGCAAAATAAGTGGTGAATTACGGCATGAATAAGAAATATGAAATTGAAAAAGGAAGTGATGTAGGGAGATGAAATTGAGATGAAAATAAAAGCACATAGATGAAATCAAAAAAGCAATGACGATATTGTAAGAACGATGATGAAATTGAAAGCAGGTGTTTATTACCTGATTTCATGGAGAACGATGAAATCGAAAGAGCCACAACTACTTCGTCTTCCACCTCCTAGAACACGAAATTGAATGACAAAGTAACACTTTCTTTAGTGATTATAAAATCAACACACTTTATTGATAAAATCATCAGATAAAAATGAAAACGAAAGCAAAAAATGATGGAATGAGAGGCACAAACCTTTAGCGCGAGAGGCGGCACTGAGAGAGAGAAAGAGACATTGCAAAAGAAAGAGAGAAAACGTTTTTAGCCAAATTAAAAATTTTGAAAAAAATAAATAAATAAGGTGAGAATACTTTTCTGGGGTTTTTTAAAAAACCCTGGAACTTACTTAGGCTTTCTAAAACCCCTTCTATGTAAACATTTTACCAGAGGTTTTAAAACCTCAACTAGAAAACCCCCAATAGAATTATATATTGATGTAGTGACTATCTTTTACTATTTACAATTTAAATAATTCATATTTTGTACAACAAAATTGCACAAAATTTCAGAAGAAACCTGTTGGCTTATAAATTAAGGGGATTTGTGTTATGAAATTTGAAAAAATTCCATCTTTTTGCAATACTTTTTTAATTCTTTTTACTACCTTTTACTACTTAGAATTTAAATAATCCATATTTTATATATAAAAATTGCTCAAAATTTTACAAAAAACTTGTTGGCCAATACGTAGAGGAGATTGGTTTTCTGAAATTTGAAAAATTTCATATTTTTTCAATACTTTTTAACTTTTTTTACTATCTTTTACTATTTACAATTTAAATAATTCATATTTTAATATAAAAAATATCTCCAAATTTCACGAGAAACTCATTGGGTAATGCTCAGAGGAGATTGGTGTTCTGAAATTTAAAAAATGTAATCTTTTTGTAAAACATTTTTAATTGTTTTTTACTATCTTTTACTATTTACAATTTAAATAATTCATATTTTATATATAAAAATATCTCCAAATTTCACGACAAAACGATTGGCTAATTCTCAAAGGGGATTGGTATTCTAAAATTTGAAATATTTCATCTTTTTGTAAAACGTTTTTAATTTTTTTGTTATTATCTTTTAATAGTTACAATTTTAATTATTCATATTTTATATATAAAAATTGCTCAAAATTTAACACGAAACTTGATAGCAAATACTTAGAGGGGATTGGTGTTCTGAAATTTGAAAAAATTTATCTTTTTGTAACACTTTTTCATTTTTTTACTACCTTTTACTATTTAAAATTTGAATAAATCATATTTTATATATTAAAATATCTCAAAATTTCAAGGGAAATCCATTGGCTAACACTCAAAGGGGATTTTTATTCTGAAATTTGAAAAATTCCACTTTTTTGTAAAACATTTTTAATTGTTTTCACTATGTTTTACTACTTACAATTTAAATAATTCACATTTTGTTTATAACACAAGAAAGTTAATTGCCAATACTCAAAGGGGATAGGTGTTCTGAAATTTGAAAATTTTCATCTTTTTGTGATACTTTTTAAGTTTTTTTACTATCTTTTACTATTTACAAATTAAATAATTCATATTTTATATATAAAAATGCTCCCAATTTCACAAGAAACCCATTGGCTAATGCTCAAAGGGGATTGCGATTCGAAATTTCAAAAATTTCATCTTTTTGTAAAACGCTTTTAATTTTTTTAGTATATTTTACTACTTACAATTTAAATAATTCATATTTTATATATAAAAATTGCTCAAAATTTCACAAGAAACATGTTGGCCAATACTCAGTGAGGATTGATGTTCTGAAATTTGAAAAATTCCCTCTTTTTGTAACACCTTTTAAGTTTGTTTACTATATTTTACTATTTACAATTTTAATAATTCATATTATGTATAAACAAATTGCACAAAATTTCAGACGAAACTCGTTGGCTTATAATCAGAGGGGATTTGTGTTATGAAATTTGAAATATTCCATCTTTTTGTAAGACTTTTTTAGTTTTTTTTACTACGTTTTACTACTTACAATTTAAATAATCCATATTTTATATATAAAAATTGCTCAATATTTCACAAGAAACTTCTTGGCCAATACCTAGAGAAGATTGGTTTTCTGAAATTTGAAATATTTCATCTTTTTTCAATACTTTGTAGGTTTTTTTACTATCTTTTACTATTTACAATTTAAATAATTTATATTTTATATATAAAAAATATCTCCAAATTTCACGCGAAACCCGTTGGGTAATGCCCAGAGGAGATTGGTATTCTGAAATTTGAAAAATTTCATCTTTTTGTAAAACGTTTTTAATTGTTTTTTACTATCTTTTACTATTTATAATTTAAATAATTCATATTTTATATATAAAAATATCTCAAAATTTCACGAGAATACCATTGACTAATTCTCAAAGGGGATTGGTATTCTGAAATTTGAAAACTTTCATCTTGTTGTAAAATGTTTTTTATTTTTTTTACAATCTTTTACTACTTACAATTTAAAGTATTCATATTTTATATATAAAAATTGCTCAAAATTTAACACAAAACTTGATGGCAAATACTTATAGAGGATTGGTGTTCTGAAATTCGAAATTTTTCATCTTTTTGTAACACTTTGTATTTTTTTTTTACTACATTTTACTTTTTAAAATTTAAATAAATCATATTTTATATATAAAAATATCTCAAAAATTCACAGGAAATCCATTGGCTAACACTCAAAGGGTATTTTTGTTCTGAAATTTTAAAAATTCCATTCTTTTGTAAAACACTTTTTATTTTTTTTTTACTATGTTTTACTACTTACAATTTAAATAATTCATATTTTATATATAATACAAGAAACTTATTGGCCAATACTCAAAGGGAATTGGTGTTCTGAAATTTGAAAATTTTCATGTTTTTGTGACACTTTTAAGTTTTTTTACTATCTTTTACTATTTAAAATTTAAATAATTCATTTTTTTATATATAAAAAATGCTCCAAATTTCACAAGAAACTCGTTGGCTAATGCTTAGTGAGGATTGGTGTTTTGAAATTTAAAAAATTACATCATTTTGTAACACTTTTTAAGTTTGTTTACTATCTTTTACTATTTACAATTTAAATAATTCATATTTTCTATAAAATAAATTGCACAAAATGTCAGAGGAAACCCGTTGGCTTATAAATTGAGTGGATTTGTGTTCTGAAATTTGAAAAAATTCCATCTTTTTGTAAGAATTTTTTAATTTTTTTACTACCTTTAACTACTTACAATTCCGTTATTTTTAAGAGAAGTTACTTTGTTAAGGAACTTTGACGTTGAAGTTATTCATATAGGCTGTGGACTATTCGTCCTTGTCCAGTACGTGAACGTGAGCTCTCATACCATGTACACATCAGTTTAGTAGGACGACATGAATAAATTAAGGTTAGATTACCTTAACCACCCATAACGAAAGATAACTACATGTTATGAAGTTTATCCTAATTATCGAGTAATTAAGATTGTTAGACTAAATTCCAATCAGGTAAGGCCAATGAACTCCATTATAAATACACACATTTTATGAAGTATGTCTCTCAAGTTAGTATTCCACAATGAGAGCCTTATACCTTGGACTACTTAAGCTTTAGAGTATCTTTTGCAAGTACACCCCCCTTTTGGAATAGAATGTATTGAGTAAGGCGTCCCTAGAGAGAAGACTTGGAACCGTACAATCTCATCGGAGGCTTCACAACACATATATTTGTTCCTGTAAGAACAATTGGCGCCCACTGTGAGGCCGACAAATATACTGTTACTAGAAGTATGGAAGCTTGTTAAAATTAGAAGATGGTATCCACAAGGAGCAGAGCTGTCGAGGCTAGAGGAGCCGGTCCCTCCATGGACTTGGCCGCTATATTAGAGGCCCAAGCAAAAATGCAACAGGAACTCGCGAACTATAGAAAGAGAAATGTTGAGGAGATGAGGGCCATGAGAGAAGACAACACCAAGCTAAAGAAAAGGGTGGAGACTGTTAAACACAAAGGGATAAACAAGCCTGAATGTGCAAGATCAAAAGTCGCTACTTATGAAACATAGGAAGAGAGTGAGTACAACCCGACTCAACAAACAAAGGGGGCCACTAACAACTCCATAACTACCCATAATAGTTGCCGCCATCCATTTGTTGATGGAATCACGGAAAACCCCTCCCCACGCATTGGAAGGCCTCAATAGTGTTTTACGACTCCATGTATACTAACCAGATAAGCTTATACTCCACCAACGACGCGGTCTTGTGCAAAGCCTTCTCATCCACCCTACGAGGGCCAACCTTGGACTGGTTCGCCAACTTGCCCTCTTTTCCATAGATAACTTTGATGTGCACGAAATCCTTCACCACCTACTTCGAAACTAATCGCCACCATGACATCATATCCTTTTCCCTTCTCAACATAAGGCAAGAGTAGGGTGAATCTTTAAGAGCCTACATCGACCGTTTTGGTGTAGTCGCAATCAAAGTAAATGACTTGGACTCAAAAAGTATCCTACACTACATGATCAATGGCTTGTAGTTGGGACCCTTTGCCGACGAGATATGCATGAACCTCCTCGCTAACATGAACGAGCTAAGGCAATAAGCCGTCAAGTTCATGAGAGTAGAAGACATCAAAAAGTACAAGACCCAAGCGAAAGTTGCAACAACCATAGTGGTGATAATGGAAGTCCATAAAACACCACAGCAAACCCTAGAAGCATATGACAAGGCCAAGCATGACCGTGAGAAAAAAAGCAAGCTTACTACACAAGATATGCCCCCTCAATGCTCCCAAGTCACATATCTCAAAAGAAGCTCTAAAGGGCGACCTCATCCCACCCCTAAGAAAGTTTCGAAGCCCACTTGACGTAGACATGAATAAGTACTACCAATACCACCAGAAAAATGGGCACAATACCGGTGAATGCACAACACTTAGAGATAAAGTTAAGGAACTATTGAGGGTTGGACACCTAAGGGTTGGACACCTAAGTCCAAATAGAGTTGAGTATCGTAGAAAGGACGAGAAAAGAGAAAAGAGACAACCAGACTACCAAGAGGGCCAAAGGGAGTAATGCAGGGGCCATTTAGTTTCTCGAAAGTAATGCAGGGGCTTCCGGAGAATGAAATAGCACTCCCAGTACCTTTAGTGGCCATATCTAATCAAGAGAATAAACAAAAACAGAGAGGATCTCGGAAAACAGTGAAATAGTAACGATTTTTTAATACCCTAGGGATATTTCCACAATGGGTGCTACTGGACTTCACCGGAACAGAGGTTTGAAGGTCAAAACGGGTAGAGGAGGCTCCAATGACGACTATGGAGGTGGCGCAACGACGAACCAGCGACTGCACGACACGCGCCTGAGTGCAGCGAACAGAGATGACGCGCGTGGCGACGGCGCTGCCTACGACACCTGCGGGGTTAGCTATCGCGCGGAGAGGCAGTCCAGATCCGGTGGTTTCCGGATGGAACTGCATCGGTGGACGGCGGCGGACAGCGATGGAGAACTGCAGACAGTGGCGGACAGTGTTGAAATGTTGTTTGACAGTGTTGGGCAGTTCAGAAACGAGGTTCAAAGAACTTGAACAGCCGTGGACAACGGTGGTGACTAACGGCAGTTAACCGCGGACAGCGGTGACGGATGGTGGCGGACCAGATGAGATAGAAACCAGAGCGGGATCGACCCGCTCTGATACCAACTTAAGATTGAGACTTAAAAATATATGAGTAGTGGATAACATGAACACTCTCCCTCTCTTCTATATGTAATGAAGCAAGTACATATGGAATATTAAAAGACTGCTCTAAGATACTAGGCATGATTAGATACAACAGTAGATATGGCAGTAGGTAGTTTCCCACATTCAACACCCTATACATAGGGTTAATGATACAATAGGTAATAATTCTAACAGTATCAAACCAGAATTGATGAGGGTTTTGGGCACTGTTATTTTGGTTTATGGCTCATCACTGTGTCTTGAGGATCCAATTATGTTTGCTTTGTGTTTTATGGCTTGATTGATGAATTAGAGATAAAGAATATGAATGTATTACGAATTGGCATTGATTTTGGGTGTCTTTAGTGCATGTGCAGTGGTGAAACTCTGCAAGTTTCACCCAAGCGACTCCTTCTCGCCTAGGCGAGAGTTGCAGGAGTCCATTCAGTGTTTAGACTCGAGCAATTCGCTCAGGCGACCAAGGTTGGGTTTGGGCGAAATACAGTCTCGCTTAGGTGAGATTGGCTCGCCTAAGCGAGGTCGAGGTTCTAGCTTGGGCGAACAGGCATGGCTTAAGCGAGAGTGGCGCGGAGCCACGTTCTTGTGCACTATTTGGACTGTTTGCTTGGTGTTTCCTAGGCTAAGGAAATTATTTGCATGTGTTTGTGGTGTTGGGCTTGAAGGACTAAGTCTAATAGGGGTCTGGTATGTGCTTGATGGTTGGACGCATGATGGGCATGGAATTGTGTAGTTCCCATCGGCTGCTAAGTGGCGAGGAGTCCTTAGTATGGTGATTACATGCGTCGGGTGCACGATGGGCAAGGAACTGTTATGTTCCCGTCGGCTGCTATTAGGCGAGTAGTCCATAGTATGGTGATTACGTGTGTGCCATGGTCCGAATGATAGAGGCTTGGATGATTTACTACAGACGAGGAGTCTCTAGGGCAGGACTATGAGCAGGACAGGCTCATAGGGTTGGACCACGAATGGGTTAGTTTCGTGGGAGCACAGTGAAGTCCCAAGACCTAGTTCATGTATATGACACATGAAGGACTATGAGATCATGGGTGGGTAATTTGAAAACAAGGAAATACTTAGTCATGTTATTTTTAGGATGTGTGGCATATTTATATATTGTGTATAGCTCACCCTATTTGTGTGTGTGTGGCGATGATTGAATAACTTGTTAACCGAGAGCATACAATTTGACAAGTGAGCCAAGAGATGCTTAGAGGCGGAGTGCAAGGGCTACCTGGACTTTTGAAAGGATTTTTATATTTAGACTTTTGATGTAAAATTTATTATATTGAATTTTGGTGGATTTTGTAATAATGTAATTGCGAACATATGGATTATGTTATATTAAAGTTTTTAATTTCCCACGTTTAGGGAATGGACTTATAATAAATGTGATTTTATTTTCTTATTTTTATTTTATTAATTAAAGCCCGTAATATCCTATCGGGATGTTACAAGAACCTCCTTGTGAACCCAATCGTACCCTGTCCTAGGAGGAAGAAAGTTCTCAGCAGCCTCCTCTGCATGAGTCTCCCTGTGTTCTCTCATGACCTTGACACTCATACCCAAAACCATAGACGTGGAGTTGCTAGACTTCTCTAAAATTTGACTACTATCCCACCCACCACAATCACTAGTATTTGAACCACTAGCCGACATACCTAATAATTACAAGTTCAAACAAACAACTGTAGAAGCACTTGGAAGATCAAAAGAGCTTCAATAGACTATAAAGCACAATAAACATGAAGTGGCAAGGTCGCTCACCATTTATATGCAAGATGAATAACCTTGCAAGTCACCAACGAAGCCCAAACCACAACCAAGCCAACTATGTAATACGTTGCAACTTCATAACTCACCTCTTTTACTGTGCAAACTCTAACAACATGTCAAATTAGTGAAGTAATTGTTGTAGCCTCATTGAACCTCTTTCTCATTAAACTTCTCAAGGTTGGGGGACTACTTATACCCATACAATAGTACAACCAAAGAAAGAAATTTTCTTTGCAAAAATACATGATCATGAACGAACAAGAAAGTCCAGAGTACTCCTCCCAGACCAAAGTCTAGAGTACTCGTGCCAAACCAAAGTCTAAAGTACTCGTCCCAAACCAAAGTCCATAGTACTCGTCCTAGACTAAAATCTAGAGCACTCATCCCATTCTAGAAGCCAGAGTACTCGTCCCACTCTAAAAGCCAGAGTACTCGTCCCACTCTAGAAGCCAGAGTACTCGTCCCACTCCAGAAGCCAGAAAACTCGTCCCACCCCAAAAACTAGAGTACTCGGCCCACCCAAAATAAGAATGCTCGTCCCACATCGAATCAAAGAGCACTCGTCCCAGCGCAACTCATAGCCATCCTAGTATACAGTCTTTAGCATACAAATGCATCAAGACTTGGGGGCTGATTGACCATCCATCCTTGTCCATCATGCAAAAGTAAGCTCCTAAGTTGTGTATACATCGGCCCAGTAGAACAACATGAATAAATTAAGGTTAGATTACCTTAACCACCCATAACAAAAGATAACTATATGTTAGGAAGTTTACCCTAATTATCGAGTAATTAAGACTTTTAGACCAAAGCCCAATCAGCTAAGGCCCATGAACTGCACTATAAATAAGCACATTTTACGAAGTATGTCTTTGAACTTACTATTCCACAACGAGAGCCCAATACCTCAGACTGACTTAAGCTTCAAAGTATCTTTTGCATGTATCCCCCCTTTTGGAACAGAATGTATTGAGTAAGGTGTCCCCAGACAGAAGACTCGGAACCATATGATCTCATTGGAAACACTTAAAAGAGATATTCTTCGAACATGGAACGATCTTAATATGTAATTTTATTTTAGTTAAGTACTCATTTTATTTATTTCATTGATTGTAAGGAGTTATTCTTTTAGGGAAAACAAAAATGTTTTAACTACCAAGTTAAAAATTGGCCTGTGAGGAAAGGCAAAGGTAATGTAGGTTACTTTGAGAGAGAGAGAGAGAGAGAGAGAACATTTTTTCTGTGAGAGCAAAGGCAAGATGGTCTTGTTGCAGGAATTCTAGGTAAGGGGAGCTAAGTTTTTTTTCTTATTGTGTGATTATGTGTGGATAAATATTTGAAGTTTGCATTATGAAATGCTAAAATGTGGTTTAATTGGAGAATTTAAATTTTGGTAGATGAATCTATGGTGGTATTGTAAACTACATTTTTGCGTTAATTTTTTGGTAAGGGGAGTTATCCTTTGTAATTTGGGTTCTCAAGATAGTAATTTGTGGAATAATTTTTTGATAATGATTCTTCTTCTAAAGGAAAAAGAAAGCATAAAATGGAAAGGAAAGGAATGGTAAAAATGTGAAAAGCACACCACTATAAGACTAGGCTAGAAGCCATGGCAACCTTGAAAATGAGTGGATGTGTGGTGCCACTTGAATCAAGATTCAAGATAAGGCTTAAAAGCATTCATTCCCTATGGAGGAAGACTCTCACAATGGTTGATATACAAAGGTGTTTAATTTCTCCATAATGTTCAACCCTTGTACAAGTGTTAGAGGCCCCCTTAAATGGAAGCATCTAGGGCCTCTTAGCAAAAACAAATAAGCTAAAAAGTACTAGCTCTAGTGGTTGAGAGTACTTAGGCATGATGAGAGGACTTAGGTTCAAGTCCTATGCATGCGAAATTGTGTGTTAATTTTTAATTATGTATATTTTTGTTAATGTGATTGATCATCAGGAGTGATAATGTAATCCTAGATTAATAGGAATCATCATGAAACATGATTGGTTGTGCTCTTACTTTATAATTGAAAGACTATTTTTCTACATTTCTGGGTTTCTGCTCAGAAACCACTTGGCGGTGATGAATGCCCGCCAAGCGACGAATCAATTTTGACCGGTTTTCTCGGTTCTGCTATGAACTGCTTGGTGACGATGAACTATCGCTAAGCGGTGCGACACTATTTTAGGACTATTTTGGTGTTTTTTGTGTGAGAGTCATTGTGACTTCTGGAATTGGTTTGTGTAAATCATATAGGATGATTTATTGTTATAAAATTGATGATATTTGTGTATGTGGTGACACTTTGGGAAATCGTCCATGATAAATCATGAACACATTTTAGGATTTTGTAGATGAATGATTTAGAATCCGATTTCCAGAGAGTAAGGGTTAGATGAATATTAAGAACTGAATTGGGGAGGAAGTTCAATAAAGTATATATGAATTAGTGTGTTTTTGGTTCATTTAGCAATTGGATAAATTCTGGAAAGGGACTGAGTTACTCGTAGGTACAGAAAATTGAGATTTTTGCCAGGTGCTGATACACCACCTGGTGGCACCCTACTTGCCATTAGGCAACGAAAGTGTTCAAGCACAGTTTTGTGAAGTTAAATGGTGATGAAATAAGAAGGAATAGTTGTAAGTATGATGTTATGTTTATGTCAATGTGTAGTTGTAGGAATGGTAATTAAAAAAGGGGAAATGATAATTCAAATTAAGATTGCAGGTTCTGGAAGACATGGGTTTCTTTAGGTTTGTACTTTTGGGATGTTGGATAATCATGCATTAGTGGGTTAAGGTACAAATCATAAATTGTGTAGCATGGATTGGAAGGTATTTGAGTGGAATGTGTGATAGTGTTGTAATGTGATATAAGCTGGTTTTGTACTCTGAGATACTGGACTGTGCGTCATTTTCATAAGTTAAATTAAGTCATTAGATAGAAAGCTTGGTAAATCCTATGTCTTGAATAGAGGAATTTACGAATGTGAATTATAAGTAATGGAACCATGTGTGAAGTGACAAGGTACCAAGAATCAGACCTTGATGAATGAGAGTACATTAATACCTTTGGAGGTATTTTGGGATTGTAGGATAATTTATTCTTAAGTGTTAAAAATCAGCAGAATCTCGCTATTGGTGTGGTGCCTGGCGACCTACTAGTGTCCACCAAGCGATGGGATCATTAATGAGATCCCTAGAACGATTTGCACCTTGTAGTGAGGAGTTAACCGCCAGGTGATAGACCTCAAATAGTGGGGCTGAAACTGCTTGGCGCTTGGCGGTGAGATGCTTTCACTAGACGGTTTGCGTAGGATTTTCGCTTGGCGGCACTTAGGTAGCGTTAGGTGATAGCCTTACATGCAGTTACTTTTCTTGCTTGCGTTTTGTGTGTTGTGATGTATGACTTGGACCTAGAGATGCTGGTTGTGTCATGAGTGGATAGGTTCATGGTTGTTGATGAATACATGATGATATGAGTGGGGAGCTTCATATCTCGATGCTCTCGTATAGGGATACGAGAAGGGAGGTTCATAGCTGATGGATCACGTGTGTTGGACTACGGGTAGGGAGGTCCATAGAGTTGGACTACGAGCGGGGAAGTTTGTAGAGGCAGGACTACGAGCAAGGAGGTTCGTAGAGGCAGGACCACGAGCGGGCAGGTTCGTAGAAGCATCATATATCTTGAGTTCATGGTCAATTAATTGTGTGACTTGCAGGTTGAAAAACCTTGGGGTAATAAGGTAATTGGGTGTATCTTGATTTTTATTAACTTATATGTTATTTGTTTAAGAGCTCACCCTTTCTATTTGTGTTTGGTGATGATTGTGTGACTTGTCACATGGGAGCAGATGACATTCCAGGTGATGCATGTGATGCCTAGAGACGGAGAGAGGGCTCGCATGGGATTTCAATTGCATTTATTTACGAGTTTAGTTTTTAGTTAGTTCATTTTGAGAACTTGTAAACGATTATGTTTTAATTAGAATTAGTACTTTTTTTTGCTACGTTGTATAAATTTTAAAAGTTTCCCGCGTTTGGGAATAATAAAGTATGACACTTGATTTTCAATTAATATTGTTTTATTTTATTTTAAGAAATTCCCAATAGGGACGTTACATTGGCTTTAGGTTAAGCAAATCTTTTGAGTTGACAAGTCAACCCAAAGTTAGGGTCAACAAGTCAACTTAAAAATAGTCAAGCAAGCCAACTTAATGGAATTCAAACTAAAGAAAATAAAAGCAAAGGAAGGGATCAAGGAACTCCCTTTCTTCTAAGCATGTGCCATGGGCCATCATCCTTGGTAGGGATCAAGCCTTCATCAACTTCAAAACAATATCACAATTTAATCCTAACAGGTGTATTTAGATCTTTAAAGTGACAGAAAAGCTGAGAAGGATGCAAGAACATGGATTTTTAACTAGACAACACCCACTATTAATGCATAACAAAATCGGATTTGTAGAAAATGTCACTAGCATACCGGAAAAATGCAAATTGCTTTCCTATCTTGTGACTATATTAACATGATGCAAACAAACTCAAAATGCAATAGGAAAGACCAAAACAAGTCCAACTATGCATTCCAAATGTACCATTAATATCCTTAGCTTAGAGATGTACACTGAACTAGTAAATGGATATGCATTTTCAGTTCCAAAAAAATGGAACCTAACTAGCATGCATGAAAACCTAAATTAACCCAATTGGGATGGAATGTGTATGCAAATATGATCTAAAGTAATCTAAAATGATGATGAATGAATGCAAACCATGAACACTGCTAAAACTAGATGAGAACATGCATGAAACCATATGGCACCCGCAAACTAGAACATGACAACACCAATTTTATCCAGTGAAATCAGAATCTCTATACTTTCATGTTTTAACTACAATAGAGACATGCTTTATGCAAAGAGAATAAAATGATTGATGCTAACAAATGTCGACAATTAAGATTCTTAAAACAAAAAAGAAAATATAGATCAGAATCAGAAAACCATAAATGTAGAAACGAAAACAAGTTTAAGAAATCAACACCCATCAACACTGTAAAATAAATATCAAATCAGAAACTACGATTAAACATGGGTTCTTCTGCACTCGAGAAGACATCTCGATAAGATATGCCCACTTTGGGGTCATATAGTTCCCATTAGGAAACAATGATATGTGCAGTTCATGATCCCACTACTTAATACACCATCACAAAAGCACAAACTACACCATAAACTCAAAACAGTAAATGAAATTGAATGAATCAGCAAATAAAAGGTGAAAAGCATAAAAAAGAATTAAAAATGAGCAAGCAAAACTCGTAAACTAAAAATTAGAATTGAAACGGAATTGTATTTCATTATGAACTAGAAAAGCAAACACAACAAGAGTTCTAAAACTTAGAGTGTGATGGAGGATTGAGTTGGTTCATTTTAGATTTTTGAATATGGTGATGAGTTATTTAAGAAAACCTAAAAAAGATCCCCAATGGACATTAAAATAGCAAGCTATTTAGATGTGAATATTCACTTCTAAAGGTTATAGGGAAGGAGAGTAATGGATTGATTCAAGAAACAAAACAAAAGTGGTGAACATAACCTTACAACCGAAGAAAAATAAGAAGAAATAAGCTTTAAAATGGAAAGCAAGAAGACGGAAATGTAGAGCTGTCAAAACGGGTAACCCGACCCAACCCAGCTCAACCCACCACGGGTTGATGATTTAGTGAGCCAACCCAACTCGACTCACTTTTTAGCGAGCCAAAAAAATTCATACCTAGCCCGACCCCCTATGGGTTGGTGGGTTAAACGGGTTGGCTCAAGGGTTGGTTCACGGGTTCACTTAATTAAAAAAATACAATTTTTTATTTATTTTTCAGTCAAAACTAAATTATAATTCTAATTAAAATCTAAATAAACTTTGATACAATCCAAATACAAACCAAAATCAAAAAAATACAAATTATTTATGTGTTGGCTAAAAAAAACAACCTAACATGACCCAAATGTAAAGCCCAACTTAATAAAAAATACTTGTGTGACCCTTTTATCTACGAGTTGGTGAGCCAACCCAGTTCACCACGAGTTCAACCCGGTTCAACACGGGTTCAACCCGGATGAACTGAGTTCTAGATGAGCTGGGTCAAAAATCAACCCGTATTGAAATTTGTAAAAAAATTTCAACCCAACCTGACCCAAACCCGTGGTGAGCCTGGTTGGCTCGCTGGTTCCAACCCATTTGGATAGCTCTTTGAAAATGGCAAGGAAGCACGCCACTCTTAGGTGAGGACTAAAGGGCCAACTCTTTCCTAGAGATGAGTGATAGAGTTGCCACTTTCAAGAAAGATAAGGCAAGGATAGTCTTCACTCCTTGGAGGAGAAAGTCCTCATGGTTTTGTGGTTGAAACAATATAAGTCTTATTTCAAAATGTTCAACCCTTTTATAGGCTTATAGCACCCGTTATATAGATAGTTTTAGGGGCCTCTAGGAAATAAACAAAAGTGCAAAAGGATGACATAGAAAAAACCACACCCTAGATTCTAAAAGCATCTTCTAAAGGTAGCACAAACTAAAATGGTGGTGGGAAACCCTAAGGAGATTTCGGTCCAGCTCTCCAAAAAGACACAAGGAATGTCTTTACAAAAGGCCAAAAGGTGCCAAAGACAAAGGGAGACAAAATGGTACAAGATACTTTCGCTTTATGCTTTTTACTTTATATTTTCCTCTCTCCTCCACCTAAGTTCCACATCATCTCCCTAATCCACTTAGGTTGCGCCACATATCCCATGCTTTCTTATCCTAATTAAACCTACAAAACACATAAACATGTATTAACATGTTGGATTAAGTCAAGTCAACTTTAGTCAGCAAGTCAAACCTAGTCAAAGGTCAACAAGTCAACTAAGGTTAAGTCAACTAAGTCAATTAAGGGAAATCACAATAATGAAATGAAAAACAAAGATAAAGATGAAGGACTAGAAGTCTTCCCTCTAGACTTGCTCCTTTTGATCTTTCTTGGGAAAGCTTCCTTGGCATCTTGTGTTGTCAAGCCTTCATCAGAGTGGTGCAAGGAATTTCACTCAGAACAGTCCCGACAAGTGGTTGAACCAAGTAGAGCTACCTTGCACACTGGAGGAGACTCAAACCCGTCAGCAACTTTGTGCTCATCATAATGTGAGAAACCCTGTATACAAAGACTCTCTCTAACACTAGAAAACTCAAAACCTAGCTCCCTCTAGAAAATTGAAAAATCCCCACTACAACACTCTAGTTATCACATATATACAAGGGAAAAACTAGAACCCACACTCGACCTAACCCTTTTTCTTCTCAACCTGAATTCGAACCTGAGGGAACTTTGTACTCATTGCGCCCTTGATCTGGCTAGATCTTCTCCTTCATTAGTTCATCATGCCACACCTCCATCTAATCCTTGTGTTCTCTAAATCTTCTCCCTCCATCATGCATCAACATTGTATCTCTTCCACAGATCAGGATTTGGTTTTTGTGGATCAAGGTTTGCAGCATTAGGGCTCCCCTTCATGATGGATCAAAATGGACTAGCCATGATGATGAAGACCCTTTAGGCCCACATCATGCTCAAGGCCCAACCCATGGCCCACATGCATCTTAAGCCCAAAGTCTAATAAAAGGCCAAATAACAATGAGCATTCTAAAGAAGATCCAAGGGCTTTCCTCAAAATAGCCACACTTCTCATGGGCTTCAATTACTCTTTTCATGGGCCTAGGAAGATGTGAAAATATGAAGAGATTGCATGATTTATTATTAGAATAGCCTTTTAAATTGGGCCCACTATTTAGGCCTTGCTTTCATAAATAGTAGGCTAAATAAACTTGTTCATTGGATTTTAATTGGGCTAATCCAAGCCCAATAAGGAGTCTTGGCCGAGAAACCCCATTTACCACAAGGGAGGTACGACTTTAGCTTGCAAAGGAGTGCCTTTCCACTTGTCACACATCCAAGCCATCATGAGTATCTAAGGGCCGAGAGAGAGACTTCTTCTCCAAGACTTGCATTTCATTTCTAAACGCATTTCATGTGCATGTTCATTAGTGACCTTCTCTTCTATAAAAGAGAGTCCTATTGCACTTTGTAGAGTTTACTCTTGAAATTTCTAATAGAATGCTTGTCTTGAGATCACTCAACTCTTCCATTATTCTTTAGAGCACCTAAGCTAAAGGTTTACAACATTTCCTCTAGCCACCTTCCACTAGTCTAGATTCTAGTCTAGTTCTCCTTTCACCACTCCAAATTTCATTTCTACAAGAGCCTTAAACACTTGTCTCCATTCCATTTTCGCTGCCTATGGAGTTTCTACCAACCACCACACGTTGGAGCTCCATCACACGTTTTAATGAAAGGTTGATTTGTAATAAGTGAAAATTGAGTCAAGGGTTCAAAATTCAATTCAACAAAAAGAAAGGCTTCCTATCAACTTATTTTATTAAAAAGGGATTTCTAAAAAGAACAAAACTAAGTACATCAAAAAAGTATTAAAACCAACACTTTTTTCCATATTTTTCTGAAAAGTATATTTTTCTAAACAACTAACAAAAACTAATTTATTAAAGAAAACACAGATTTATTTAAACTAAAACAAAGTTTTTAGAATGGAAAAACTAAGAAAAATAGGCAAGTATGGGTGGAAGAACCATTTGGGATTGAATGGTTTAATTAGGCAATTGAGTTTTCTTTAATACTGAATTCATATGTGTGCTCAACAGCGAATGACTTTATGGTTATATATCAATGGTAAATATGATAATATTTTAATGGCATGAAAAGTGTTACCAGGTTGTTAATCTCTTGGGAAAATTGATGTTTTATTAATTTTGGTTCAAAAGTAAGTGTAGAGTTTTAGTGTTGAATTATGGTTGCATAATTTTGAGCATTGAGTGCGTTATACAAAGTGCCATGGTTGAGTGGGTGCATAATTATTCGTTAACATGTGCGAGTTTGTTTGTGTTTAGATTAGTTTACTTAGATGAATGAATTATGTGTAGGGATTTGTGTTGTCCTTAAAATGGTGCAATGAAAAGGTAATAATTGGAATTTTATGCAGGGTTAAGTGCAGTTAAATTATGAAAAATGTTGAAGTTTGTAGTTCAAGTTTGTATGCTTGAGAGTTCTTAAAAATAGGTTTTCATTTGCCATAAACTTCTGTTTTTTCGTATTTCTATAAGTGTTTGGTCGTTGGCAAAAGGGTTGGTTGTTGGACGAGTCTGTTTTAAAAGCCACAAGGGTCGTTAGGTGACTGGCATGCTCGTTGAAAAAAAAAGTGAGCCAATGTAGTCGTTGGGCGATTAATGTCACTTGGTAACTGGGTTTTTTGTGTTAATGCATGTTTTGCGTGTTTTGAGTAGCAGGTTGCTTGCTTTGTGTGTTTGGTTTGTTTTGCATGTGATTTTAGGTTTTGTGGTGATGGTGCATGTATGAAGTGATGTGCTAAGTCATTTTATGATGAGTTGAGGTTGGTTGATTATGTGATGATGTATAAGCATATATGTATGTATGTATGTATGTGGTGATGTTATATGGATTCTCTTGTAATCGTAAAGCCAGAATGGTTCTTTTACCTAAAGGGCTTTGGTTAGTCGAGTAAAATATTTTCTTACAGACATATGGCTTTGTCATGAGCTTAGCAAGAGTGCTTTTACCTAAGGCTTTGTGAGTAGGTAGAGTTGTTGCTTGTAAGTCCAATGGAAAGCAGGGAAAATGCCCTTTCTAGGAGGTGTTGGTGCACATGGAAGGTAAATGATTGGTTATGAGTGAATGTCATACTGTGTGATATTACTTGGTGGTAATATGAATTGGTTGTGTTATGAAAATATGTGATCATCCTAGGTGAGTTCTATGTTAGCATTATATTGTTATGTGATGTTTTTTTTTTTTGTTAGTTGCATGTTGGTGGTTGTGATTTCCACATGTGATTATTGTATAACTTCTATTATAAGGGAGCAGATGTTGATGCAGATGTTGTTGATGATGCATATGTGTGAGGAGACGTGTTGGGAAAACTTTGGGAGGTTTTGGAAAGCTTTTGAAAAGTCTTTTTGTTTCTTTTAGAATGACATTTTCTTTGAAAATTGTTAAGTTTAAACACTTGTGATGGAAACCTTTATGGTTGTTTTGGATATTTTGTAAGGTTTTTATTTGAATGAACTTTGACAAATGTTTAAGAAATAGAGTTTTGAAATTTTCTTATTTGTTAGGATGGTATCAAAATATTTTGTTTGGCGATTTATAATTTACACATGGCATCTTGAAAAGAAGTTACATTTGCTAGCAGTTGAAGGAGATAGACAATGAAATCCTTGATCTAAAAGCCAAAGGAAAGCAACTGGAAGATCGTTGGTATTCCTTTGAAACCAAAGAGAAAACTTGGTTGGAGATAGAAGAAAACTTAAAGAATTAAATATCTTCCTCGTATGGACATGGATTTGAATTAGCCTTGGAGCAAGTGTGTGTCTTATGCCCTGGCACAGACATCTCAATTGTTGATCTTAGTAAGTCTATCGTGGATGGGAGATTTGTAAAGGATTGAGAAATTTTCTTGGTGATGATGTAATTCCAAACAATTTCTTTTCTTTATGTATTTAAACTTTGCTTTGAAATATTTTAGTATATGTCGGTCTCTGTTTGCCCTAATGAAACACTTTACCATGTGTCACTCTTTATCCGACCTAATGCACCTTTTAAACTTTATTTCTGTATGATATGCCCCTTGTGTTGTTGTATTTACACTTCATCTTTGTCTAACCTATTATGCGCGAAGCATCTTGGATAAATGATGAGGCCTTGACTATGGATTTGAGAAGGGTGACAAGGAGCATGCAGCAAAGCATCTTTGTTTTGTAAGTATTGAAATGGTTGAAATACCAAGAAGGGGGGTTGAATTGACTAGTTAAAAAATATGGTGACTTTAAAAAGCCTAAAATAGTTTTCAATTGAATCAAATCAACCACCAATCGATTAAAAATAGAGATAGCCAATTGATTTCATTAAACAAATATAGTACTGATAGTATCAATAGATTAAATCACAAAAACAGTCGATTGAAAAACTGAGAAAAATGCAGAAATGCGAATTTTTCATTTAGGTCAGGAACAATATGAAAGATCAATCAAGATAGGTTCAAATGACTTAGACAAACATGAGCAATGTTATAGATAATGCCAAATCACACGAGAATGTCAAAAAGATTATTCAAATCAAAATTCTTTAAACTTTAAAATATAATACAAGTGAGAATGGTTAGAGAGAAGAGAAATGCACAAGATTTTTATACTAGTTCACTCAAACCTGAGTTATATCCAGTTAGTCAAGGCAACCCGAGGCTTACTTTGCACTATTTCAAAAGATTTACAAATTTCACAACATTACACTTTCAAAATATGCAAGAACACCACACAATGACTCTTCAATCACACAAGAATCAAACCAGCACAACAAGACACCTCTTGCAGACCTGGAAAACCACCATGCACAACCTAAAAGATTGAGAAAGATCAAACCTTAGTGGTAGCACAACCTTGCCTACCAAAACCACCTTCTCCAATCTTCAAACACAAAAGCAAAATACTTCAAGAATGTTCTAAGATCAATCTTCAACAGTTGCACACTGTATGATCACGAAAGAGAGAGAGTACCTTCATCAAATCTTCAAGCACCAAATCATCCAGGCTATTTGTGCCAATGTGTTTTGCAAATATAGGTCGCCCAATGGTGAGGAGTTTCCGCCCACAAAAACAAAGTAAGAATATTCAGTCATAACTTGAGAAGCATCAAGGACTATAATGTGAGAACTTGAGGGAGTTAAAACTTCGACAACACGTTTAACTTTGGCTTATCGTGTATGTTGCATTAGGAATAAATTATCATATACTATTTCCATTAGTAATAGTTTGTCATATACTATTTCCCTAATCCTATTTATAAATGTCATTGGTGAGTAATTAGTAGCAACCTCTCTTTCTATAAATAGGAGGCTTTGCTTGTATCATTTCCAGATTTGGATTAATAAGAAAAGAAACTCTACAGAACTTGAAAGTGCATTGTTCTCTCTTGATCACAAGTTTCATCTTGGGTGTGACCTTCAAGTGGCGACTTTTTCCCCTTACTCATCTTAGACCATCTACAAGTGGCATGGTAACACTCCATCTCTAGCACCATCAACTCATGTCTTTCATTCTTCCATTCGCACAAAAATGCTTTAACCAAATAAGTCACCTTTCTCTTGTTTCAATTCTGGTTTTGTTTATGTGAGTCTGTTCATACTGTGTTTTTTGATATCCAATTGTGGCAGAAACTTATATCAACTGGTTTGATGAACTACTTCTCGACCATTATTTAGATGATTGAAGCTAAAATGCTAATTTAGGCCTGAAGAGTTATACAATCCCTAAATCATGTAGAGGTTTTACTCTAAACTAGTGAACCAACCCTCAACCGAGTTGAGGTGTCGATTTAACTAGCATATCGACCTTTAGCCGTGATAAGGTGTAAATTTAAACTGGCGTACAAGCTCTCAATTGTGTTGAGGTGTCAATGAAAGCTAGCGTACTAGCCCTCAACCATGCTGAGGTGTCATTTAAACCTACGTACCACATGTTAGATGAGTCATGTGTTAATTTAAACTGGTGCACCAACCAAGTTGAGGTGTCGATTTAAATTGTCATACCAAGTCTCAACTAAGTTGAGGTATCAATTTAAACTAACACACCAGCCCTCAGCCTAGTTAAGTTGTTGATTTAAACTAGCGTACCAGCTATAAGTTGAGATTAGGTATCAATTTAAACTAGCAATGCAACCCTCAACCGAATTGAGGTGTCGATTTAAATTGACGTACTAGCCCTTTTGTCATACTGAGTTTGATTTAAAAGATAAAAGGAAACAAGGAAAAAATATAATTGATTTAGAAGGTAAAAGGAAATAAGGAAAAAGTATAATAATATAACAACAAACATGTTATTTTATAGAATGTTGACCTCGTGAAAAAACTCTTTTTTGAATGAAATAAAGTGTTGGGAGTCTTTTTAGTATTTTTGTGGTACTTTTGGGAAGATGGAGAGCAAAAGGTAGATTCATTGTATCCTCGTCACCAACCACCATCAAATTTGCACCTTCAACACACTTGGAAAAAACATGAACACAAAAACCATGATGGAGGTGGAAAACCTAACAAAGAAGATATATATATATATATATATATATATATATATATATATATATATATATATATATATATATATAGAGAGAGAGAGAGAGAGAGAGAGAGAGAGAGAAAGAGAGAAAGAGGAGATGCCACGTGTTAGCCTATCAATGGACAATCAAAACTGGTCAAAGTTGGTCAAGCAATCAATTTTGGTACAAATTTGTTTAATATTGCAAAAATGGTCAAACAAGAGGGGCAGAATTGGAAATTAGAAAGAAATTAAGTTTCTAAATAATGAATTAAATATTTTTAATTAATTATCTTTATTATACCTCAAATTATCAATAGAGAAAATCTTTCAAATATTTTTAGAAACTGATAAAATCTATTAATTATTTGAAAGATATTATATCAAAAGATGAAAGATTTCAGCAACAGAAAAAATAAAGTTCAAGTCCAATCAAGACCTATATAAAGAGACCTAAGGGAGCATAAGAAGACACTTAGCAACTCTCTGGTTTTGGTAGCTATTATCCACCACATCTCTTGTTTTTCCATCTTTATATTTTTTCTCTCATTCATCATTTATCATGTATTCCATCCAATCCATGGAGGACTAAGCTCTTAAGGTTGGTTCCACTATAATTTCATTATGGATTCTGAGGTTAAATTAAAAAAAATTCTTTGTTCTTTTGATTATTGGTGTGGTTTTCATTTATTTATGTCATTTGCTTCTTAATCGAATAGAAAATAATGATTTTAAATCTACATGAATGCAATCATATGAGTTGAAGGATTTTTAAATTCAATTGAGACTTTACTTTGATTTTATTAGAAACTTTCATGTGATTAAATAAGTTTTTACCAATAATTGAGACTTTACTTTGATTAAAGGTAATCACCTTAACTAAAATTAGTCAAGACTTTACTCTGATTAAAAGTTTTTTTCTATTTGGTGAGGAAACAAAGGAATAAACATGATTAGGCATAGTAAAATTTAATGGAGACTTTACTTTGGTTGAATTTACTGTGGATAATCTAAAAGTTCTCACTTTTAATTGAGTTTGTACGTTGATTAAAAGTGAGAACACCAACAAATGAATTGAGACTTTACATTGATTGATTTGTAAATCTACAACAATAATTAATTTAACAATAATCTTTAGATAATCGATGATGAATCTATTTTGAAAGTAGTAAATGTAACACCCCCGGATCCTCTTGGGCTTACCAGGCATCCCACCTGCCACCCTCAAACCGGTTGTGTTAGGTCCGCAGCCCAATACACCCCAACCCATCACCTCTAGCACCAACTAGCAGGTGGGTTGTTCCCAGGGAGGATCGAACCCCAAACCTGAGCTTTAACACCCCTCAATGACTGAGAGATGCCACCAGTTGTGCTTGTTCTCCAAACCACAACATGTAAACATCAACATATAACCACAAAGTAATATCAAACGGTATGACATTCTCTCATAACCAACCGATCTACCTTTCCTATGCAACAACACCTCTTGGAAAGGGTCTTTCCCCTACTTTCCATTGACTTACAAGAAATAACTCTACTCACTCGACAAAGCCTTGGGTAAGAGCATTCTTGCTAAGCTCATGACAAAGCCTTATGGCTGAAAGAAACCATGTAACCCTGACCCAACAAAGCCCTCTAGGTAAAAGAACCATTTTGGCTTTATAATTATCAGAGAATCCATATTGTTCCATCACATAGGTACACACAAGTATATCATACCTTATCTTGTCACAAGGTCAAACATACCTCAACTCATCATGCAATTACATCATATCATGTTACATATATATGCACATAATAACATCACCATGTGAGTAACCCAATATCATCATCATATCATGTCATACATTCATCACAAAATATTGCATCATCCATAATATGCATGTACTACCGCCTATGTACCTACAATATCATTCAAACCAAGCACAATAGTAAAACCAAACAAAAATGCTCAGCGCCATTTGCTTGTAAAATCTATCTCTCGCCGCTAGAAACCCAACGCTTAGTGCCCAACGCCTCGTAAAGCACACCGCTCAGTGCTAAGGACCAACTCTTAGCGCCCTATGTTGTGCTAACACATGTCCAAAATACAAAAAATAACGTAAACCACATGTTTTAGTCTTTTCAAAAGCACTTGAACAAAAAGAATTACCAAAAGTTCAATCACCATGCATAAAACTTCACAGTACTCTATTCCTTACCTTTCTACCAAAAGTTACAACATCACCAATTCAAGCAAGCACTAACATTCAACCAATCATTGACACAACCTCATTAATTCTTATTAACCCTAGAAAATTTTACTACACCAAATATCCAAAATAAATTGTACACATTGGAACCATATTCACTCCATAAACTTTTATCCAAAACCCAAATTTAACCCACCATGCCAACTCCAACATGAAACCATAATGTTCATCATAACAAGGATACATCCCCAATTGTTGTTACACCATGAATTTCCCATGTGCTCAAGAACAGAAAAAAAAAACCCAATGAGTCCATATCACCAAACCTTCAAATTACCAAAGAATTTTCCATATGCCAAAAGTTAAAACAATTTTATCCCATACAAACCTTTCTCCTCTACCTTTCTAACGATAAATTCAGCCCATCAAATCCTTTTAGAAAGAATATATATTCCAATCAAGTTACCTCCAAATGCTCTACACTTCTCAAAGATTTAAATAGATAAATCCAAGAACCAATTATCAAATCATACCCATCTTCAACACTAATTAACACTCCAAAGAAAAAAAAATCCATTTACATCCATTGGTCTAATCTCAGATAAATTGACACAATAACCAAATGAATATCAAATATCACTAAACCTCGCATTAATTCATCTGTAAAAAAAAATTAAATTTAACATTTTAACCCACTATCAAACCACAAAATTTCCATCCATACAAAAAACATGAAAACTTTGCTGCCCTTACAATTCCATATTTCAAAACACATAAAACTCAATGCATGACCACAAAAATAATGAGAACAAGACTCGGTACCCCTTACTTGAAATTTCTGCAACAAGACCACTCAATACATCAACCATACACATAACAACCATTACTATAATGTACACACAATGAATACATTTAGAAAATAAATTATAAACATGCCAGAATAAATTATCAATAATTAATAAATATAAGGTACAACAAAGACACACATAATCACTTCAAAAATAATTATAAAAACAATATTTAAATATAAAGGGTCCAAATGCACACATTTAGAATTAAATCCCTGACCACTAACCCATGACAAGGCTCTAACCAACTATGCTACAATTCAATTCTTTATAATTGTTTGTTTATTAATTTAGCATTGTCTCACGTCAAATTACCACCTTTGAAATAATAATTATTTTTCCTGGTCTTACAACAATAATGAGTTAGGTTCGAGTAGAAGAATCTCGAAGTGGATGGACGGGTTTTAGCAACCTTTCTACCTTAGGGAGGCTCAAGGTTGGACGGTTGTGTATTGTCTAGGATTTGGTCAAATAGGAATAAAAAAAGTACATTAGTGTGTCAAAAGTCTAACCTATCATCCCACTCTTATTTGATGGGCCAGAGACCAACATCCCAAGATTGAATGGTCTATTGGGCAAGAGATCAACCAATTTGTTTATTAGGCTAGGGACCAACAACTCAACACCGAATTATTTATTGGGCCAGAGATCAACTTACATGTCTATGGGGGCAGAAATCTTTGATTGATGTTGATTAAAATGGGATTCAAGATTTCTAACCAAGATTTGAGGAAATTATGAAGTCGTTTATATTATCTTTGTATGATTTATATTGTATTATATGCATGTCCCGTAAGCATAGGATTTGTGAATAAAACATTATCTTCCAATCTTGAAGATATAGATTTTGTAACCGAAATGCTTATATGTAGAAAAAAAAAAGAGCCAAGACTAAGATATTTGAATTTTCTAGCTTGTTAACTTTGAATCAGATTATTGATTCTTTATTTATTCCCCGATTTAGGATACTTAAATTTTGCTCGAATATATATTTTAATTTATTTAAATATTTTCAGTTATTAAACTATTAAAATAGAAGGACGCAAAAATAATAGGTTGTGGAAGGAGAGCACGACTTCTTTAAAAATGTTGAAGTCGTACTGATGAAAGGTGATTTGTGTGAAGATTAAGTTTAATTAATCACACGCAAATCAAACTGAAGTCGTCATAAGGTTAAAAAGTTTGTTGAACTGAAGTTCTACCACTAGTTAACAACTTCTGTCTAAATATTAGTTACACTGAAGTCATGTTTGGTGTTTGTGACTTCAACCTAAAATCAATTTACATTGAAGTCGTGCCATGGCTTGGCTATTTCTGTCTAAATATAATTGAACTGATGTCTAAAAATAATTGTACTGAAGTCATGCTTTGGGTTGATGACTTCAAAGTTAATGATGTTGAGAAGAAATCATTACACATGTTGGCAACTTTGGTTTTAAATTCATTGATTACCTTATCTTGTCTTTCAGAAAGTGAAACTTCCAACTTTTTGTTACATCAACTGATGCCATATTCTAGTTAAATATATTAGATAGATCATGTATAACTAACATTTCATTTTTATTGAAAGATTAATGAAATTGGAAACCAAATTCTTAAAAAATAATTTAAAATTTCCTGAAATTTTATATGTATATTTTTTATTTTTAAGATATTTATTTTAATAACATTAAATTTTTTCTAATTTTTTGTTTATTTTAAAACTATTTTTTAAATAATTTGATCACTAATTTTTTTAAATATTTTTAGTTTTTATGTATTTTATTTCAAATAAGTTTTGTTATTAAATTTGATGTGATTTTATTGCTATTATTATGTTAAACAATTTTATATAATCATATTTTAGTAATAATTAAGAATCACATATAAATTTAATAATAAAAATTAGTTAAAAATTTTTACATAAAGATTTTAAAAAAATATTAATGAAAAGTTATAAAAGAATATTTTAACATATAAAATATTTAAAAAAATATTTTATTAAATAAACACATCAAACTTAAAAAATATGATTATATAAAAATTTAGAAGACTATAAAAAATTAAGAAACACTCATTTGGACGTAGATATAATGATTGACAAAGCAACCTAAACACCTGAAGGCAATCCTAATATTTTTGGGTGCAGTTGTGCAAGCGCAACATTTAAAAGATAGAGAACATCCATGTGAACTCATCAAAGGGTAACCTCACATGCAATTGAACGAAGTGGCACATATACATATAGAAAAACTACTCAGTGTACTACTCTTGACCATGGCAAATGTTTTCCACGGTACTCAACCTCTCTAACGATACTATGTTTGATGACGCACCCCTCTAAAAAATGTAATACTTTGCAGCCTCAAATTCAATATCCTAGACCACCTATACAATGAAAATTACCCTCTAACTAATGGATCTACCCATTCATACCTTCCCTTACATAGCAAATTGTTGTCAGCCTGTTCCTCTATAGGGTCCTTGTAACATCCCGTCAGGATATTACGGATTTATAAATAATTAAATGGAATAAATAAGACAGCGCGATTAATAATACCTCATTTTCCCAAAATGCGGGAAAATTTAAAACTTTATTAAATGAGCAGATAAATTTTAGAACGTCCATTACATAATTAAAACCACAATGTTATCAAGTCACCCATCCGGGTTTACAAAAGTTTCCAAAACAAAGCAATACAAGTAAAAGTTCCCCAAGTCAATCCCCTCTCCGCGACTAAGCTGCACCAGAGCCACCTGCATCACCAACATCTGCTCCCGTGTACCGCGTACACGATCATCGCCACACACACGTAGATAGGGTGAGCTTAGCAGATAAAATCACATATATACAAAGCTATAAACATATATATATATATATATA
>Ga0209589_1002330_pt1 | contig 32763 bp, 19 predicted proteins | sample CowpeawhiteBW_FD_187525 | JGI IMG/M metagenome (GOLD analysis project Ga0209589, IMG submission 187525) | Root nodule microbial communities of legume samples collected from California USA - Cow pea white BW (SPAdes) (version 2) | ecosystem: Host-associated > Plants > Roots > Nodule | place: USA...
ATATATGTATGTATGTATACATATACATACATACATATATATATATATATATATATGTATATATATATATGTATATATATATACATATATATATATATATATATATTGGAAGTTCCACATCGTCTAGAGATAAGACCAATTCACAATATATAAGTGGGTGCAATCCTCACCTTACAAGCTGGTTTTGTGGGGTTGAGTTAGACTTAAAAGCCCACTTCTAACATGGTATCAAAGCCAAGTTAGAGCCTATCCTAACGAACTTTTTTGGACATTTTGTTCCACCCGTTATCAAACTGCTAACGGACCACTCACTAATTTCTAGTTCCACTCACGAGATGAATATACCTCGATTTGATGGGGTATGTTGGAAGTCGCACATCGACTAGAGATAAGGCCAATTCACAATATATAAGTGGGTGCAATCCTCACCTTACAAGCCGGTTTTGTGAGGTTGAGTTAGACTTAAAGTCCACTTCTAACAATATATATATGGAACTTTACCACCGCGTAGAAATGATTGCAACAATTTCTTGAATCCCTACAATATCTCAATTGTAGTTACAATGATTGTTAGTAACTACTAGTGACTCAACATAATATTTTTTAATAAGTCAACACTCCCCCTCAAATTGATGAGTGAATATCTATCATTTCCAGGCTGCATGTAAGATCATGAAATTGTCCTATGTGAAGACTTTTTTCAAACAAATGTGCTAGCTGAAGTCATGATGTGATGTAGGAAGTAGTGACAAGGTCATTGTCCAGAATTTTTTAATGAAGTGTTTGGTTCTATCATGCTTAACTCAATTGTGAACAATCTTAATAGGTGATTTATCATCAAAATAGAGAATCATAGGTTCTTCACATTTCACTTTAAGATTATTTTCAATCATAACAATTCACACTCCGCTTGCATCAAAGCTCAGAATTCAACCATTGCATTGGACCTTGCAACTACATTTTGTTTTTTACTTCTCCAAGTCATGAAGTTTCCATCCAAGAATGTGCAATATCTTGAATTGGACTCCTATTAGTAACAAACCCTACACAATATGCTTCAGTATACACCTCCATATTTAGCTTTCCATTATTCTTAAACAATAAACCCATCTCAAGCTTGTCTTCAAATATTTAAGGATTTTGTTTACAACGTGCATTATTGCTCTCCTAGATCATGCATGTACTGGATGACCACACTCACAGCATATGTTATGTCAGGTCTAGAGTGGGCTAAAACTGAGTTTCACCACAGGTCTACCGTATTGACCCTTATTCATTGCAAAACTACTTTCATCACTCCTAAACCTATGGTTCTGTTCCATAAGAACTCTAATAGCTTAGATCATCTGATAGAACACGTGGTTTATTAGCATCGTTTATTTTGTTAGATTGTCTAGTGGTTGTTATCTTGTTAGCTGATGTATGAATGATCATACTTTTTGTTAAACTATTTTGTACAGTAAGACAAAAGTTCTTGTGCTTCTAACTAACTTGTAATTGCCTCATTATTGCCTTATGCTAGAACTTCTACCTCCCCACTAGTAGAACATAATGGAATTTTGCATAGCATATTAAGACAAGACGTTAATTCACAGTTCTGTTTGTTTGTCCTCAATAGGTGTGATTCCCAACCAAAGTTGCACTCTTTTTTCTCATTGTTTTTGGTCTTCTCTGGCATGTGGTGCATAACAGATACTTTACATTATAAACCTACTTGCATCCCATAACCTTTTTATCTTGTGTCTTGTCAACAATCTCGAACTGTTGAAATTAAAGGATTGGAATTAAGAGTTTATTGCGTAGATTTGCTCCTGATTTAGAGTCTTTATGTGCATTTATTAATTTTGTTTTTCCTTTAAATACCAATGTATTGTTTCTTTTTGATATCAAGAAAAGTAATTCCATAATTTTTGCTTACTGCCTACACATTTGTCTACTCATCTCAAAATTTTTTCCAAGACACTCATTTTCATTGATGACTTTAACTTAATTCTTATCCTTCAACGCTTCTTGAGATGTAGGGAAATGAAATTGATCATTCAATCTTTTATTTTCATACATCTCCTAGAAAATGTGTTTATTTAATTGTGTATGATGATTATATAATTATCTCAAGGAATGATGCAACCAAAAATTGCTTAGTTAAAGTAACATTTGTGCAAACACTTTCAAACCAAAGATCTAAGGTGCCTTAAAATACTTCCTAGGCATTGAAGTGACTCAATCACTTGAAATAAGAATAGAGATTTAGAGTGAATATGAGAGAGTGTGTAAACCCCTCTCAAGACTTTCATATTTATAATATCTTCATATACATCAGCTACAATGAACATAAGAGAATTCTAAAAGAAATTTCTGGAAACTAGGATCAACACAAAGTACAAAGCACCTAATAATAAATCCTAAAAGGTCATTTATTCTAACACAATCAAGAGAAGATATTTTTATTTCTCCAAAAAAAATGTTAGAAATCTCGAAAGAAACATTGATGATTGATTGTAGACCACTGGATAGTCCTATGGGTCCAAACCCCAAACATTAATGGTAGGACAAAGTGAGCCCTTTTCAGATCCAAAGAGATACACAAGACTTGAGGGAAAACTTATTACCTCACTATTACTAAGCCTATCATATATTTTTGCAGTTTGAATGGCTAGTTAATTTATGCAAACTCCTCACATTGATTACTCGAATGTTGTGTTTCACATTCTCAAATACTTGAAAAAGGCTCTAGGACAAGGTTTATTATATGAAGTCAAGGGAAGTAACCAAATATCTGGATATTGTGTTGTTAATTGGGTATGGTCTCCTAGAAATGTTTCACTTGATATTGTATTTTCATTGGAGGGAATGTTATTTCTTGAAAAAGCAAGAAACATAATGTAATTGTTCAACCAATTGTTGAAAGCTAAATATAGGATAATGACATCACTCATTTGTGTACTTGTGTGGATAAAAAAATTCTCTGACAAAGGTTTTATGAAATTCAAGAACAAAGGATGTATTGGCGAGGAATTGACTGTCATCCTTTTCGACAAGAGCTTTTGTCCAAGGAAAATTGCACCGAGTTTGTTGGTTCCAATGATCAGCTTCAAGATATTTTTGAGAAAATCCTTGAGCAGAGCTTAGATTCGACATATATGTTCCAAGCTTAGAAATACAATTTGTAGGCTTTGACTCGAGGGAGAGTGTTAGAATAGTTTACATTATATTTTGAGCAAAATCTATTTTTAGATGTACCTATACGTAACCTAGAATCCTATGGGAAATTTCTTTCTCTTTTCTTAAGCTTTTATTGTAAGCCATTGATCCTTATATATAATCAGCAGAGATATCTAAATTAAGAACTTTCAGGCTCTTTTCCTCATATATATTCTTTCAAGTAGTCTTAACTACAATAATAAAACAACAGTTTAGGCAGCCACTACATTTCCTTCTTCCTCCCATTATCATTTGTTAAAAGAGAAGAAAGCATACCATGACAAATTCAACCCCAAGTTCAGGTTGGTCAAACTGAACCCTATACCTACAATGATCGACAATTAGTACACTTCCATCATGAATCTCTCTTGTCTTTGGATGAATAGCAATAACACGCTGCCCAACAATTAAAGGTTGGGCCAAATCAGTAGGAAGACCTTCCTTGGTACCAGCAAGAATTTCAGCATAATGTGATCTAACAGATTTCCGGTATTCATGAAGTTTATGCTTCTCTTCTGTCAAAAATTGCTCTGAAAATCTTCTTGGTCTGCCAAGAGAACTGCGTAAGAGTAGCATGTATATGAAGTCATTTATCCAATACCAACTCAACCCAAAATCATAAGAATTATAAGAATGTTGGGTGCAAAGATTAAACTTATGACAATTCATCATAAATCTTCTAATACCACGTCACTAACAAACTAAACTCAGAAAGTTAAGCCATCAAGTGGAGGTATATGAATGATTTCATATATCTAATAGTCTTGGATGCACTTGGGTAAACAACTAAAATGCTTATCCAATAAGCTCCAATAATATCAGAGCTTGCATCATAAATTTAACCATGAATTTTGTTGAAATGGTCTAAAAGGTGCTTATTTTGATAAGCTTTACCAAAAAGTTCAATGAAACAAGCTAAAAAGAGCTAATATGAAATTTTCATCAACCCCAACACCCACTTAATCATGAATGCAATGATAGTGTAGAATGAAGTAGCATTTAAACATTTCAAATTAAATACCTTCTAATGACGCCCCACTCAATACGAGTCAATCTAGGAACATGACCCAATCCAACATGGTCTAAGTACTCCACAAACTCTCTCTTTGAAAACCATGGGTAATCAATAGCACTATAAAACCACTCAAAAGTGCACCATCGCCTCATTTGATATGATGACAGACAATTGATAAGCTTTCCCTATGATAACAAAAGTAAAATTACTTTCCTAATATAGACAAAAAAATCAATTGATGCCACACAGTACAAATGACAGATTATTAACCTTTTGACTAAAAGAACCATCTGGGAGTGAAGCAATGGGTTTATTATGTTGACTGCTAAAAGTAGTTCTGGACGCCACCAAATCTTGTGTCATTGGTTTTGGTTTTTCCATTTTTCTTCTTGGCCTTCCTCTGTCTAATGGACTGACTTCATTAGTTGATGAAACCTTTATGGGAGAAAAAAATGAATCATCCCTTTCCCTTTTGTCATTAGTGCTTGAAGACAGATTTCCTGGGGATTTCCCCACTTTTAGTTGTCTTGGATGTGGTGTACAAACAGATGACCGCTTACCTTTAACCAAGGATTTCTTCACCTCATCAGTGGGCTAAAACGAAGAAAATATTTGCACACTGTAAGTAGGCACATGAAAGTATAGTAATATACAAAACAACATCAGGTGCAAATAATACAGGAGATACTTTTTTGCAAAGCAACGCGGCCTCAAAGATTTATGGGTAATGAAATACAGAAAAGAAAATTAGAATTATATTAAAAGTCAAAATAGAAAAGGAAAGTGATTAGATACATTTATAATAGAATGCAACATGAAATATGATAGATACAAATGTAATATAACCATTGATGAGCCTTCATCTTACAACTTGAAAATTTTAGGCAAAAGCTTATGAATGGTTTTATATCTAACAATGTAACCCAACACAGAACTCCCAGAAGCTTTAGTACTTGAACTACACAGGAAAACAAGAGATAATTTTATTGATAATAACCATGCTAATTACATTATTAGTTCTTCCATGTGTAACAATGAATCTCTCTAAAACAATGAAACAAAATATGTTGAAATAAATAGAAAGATTAAGATATTAATCCTAATAAACCACTCTTTATAACATTCTCCCTCAAGTCGGTAAATGAATATCAATCATTCTCGTCTTGTTTTCAAGAACCTAGAATCTACAATGAGGAAACCCCTTAGTCAAAATGTCTACTATCTGAAGTCTTGTAGTGACATGAGCTATAACCACAGAGTTCATGTTATAGATTATTTTCTATGGAGTGTAATCTATTTAAATTTAAATGTTTGGTCATGCCTTGCTTCAATAGATTATAGGCAATGGTCATAACCGACTTATTCTCATAGTATTATAGCATAGGAATGTTTGCCTTGATTTTATGGTCATACAAAACTATTTCCATCTTTAGTTCTTCACATATACATTGACCAAGAGCTCGAAACTCAGCTTTTGCGCTAGAATGAGATACTTTATCCTATTTTTTGTTTCTCTAAGTTTGCAAACTTTCTCCAAGAAACAAATAGTACACAGAGGTAGATTTTCTTTTAGGATAGAATTTACATAATCAACATCAATATATATTTTTAGGGCCAAAGTGCCTTCCTTTTGGAAGAGTAACCTCCTTCCTGAGTTTGACTTCAAGTATTGAGGAACTTTGTGAAGTTTTTACATGGGTCTTTCTTTTGGGTGGTGCATAAACTAGCTCACCATTCTAAATATATAAAAAATATTTGGTCTTGTGGGTGAAAGATAAATAGGTTTTCCAATCACTTGAAGTTGAATAGGAACTCTTGAGTTCTGTTAGAATTATTACCTATTGTATCATTAACCCTATGTATAGGGTGTTGAGTGTGGAAAACTATCTACTGCCGTATCTACTGCTGTATCTAATCATGCCTAGTATCTTAGAGCAGTCTTTTCATATTCTATGTACTTGCTTCATTATAAATAGAAGAGAGGGAGAGTGGTCGAGTAGTCCACTACTCATATTTTTAAAGTCTCAATCTTAAGTTGGTATCAGAGCGGGTCGATCCCTCTCTGGTTTCTGTCTCATCTGGTCTGCCACCATCCGTCATAGCTGTCCGCGGTTGACCGTCGTTAGTCACCGCCGCTGTCCAAGTTCGTTTAACCTCGTTTTTGAACTACCCGACACTGTCAAACAACATTTCAACATTGTCCGTCACTGTCTGCAGTCCTCCGCCGCTGTCCGCCACCGTCCACCGACGCAGTTCCGTCCAGAAACCACCGAATCTGGACTACCTCTCCGCGCGACAGCCAACCCCGCCAGTGTCGCAGGTAGCGCCGTCGCCACTCGCCTCCACGCGAGTCATCTTTTTCCGCTGCAGTCAGGCGTGTGCCGCCCACGCGTCGTCATCCAGTCGTCGGTTCGTTGTCACGCCACCTCCATAGCCGTCGCCGGAGCCTCCTCTACCTGTTTTGACCTTCAAACCTCTGTTCCGGTGAAGTCCAGTAGCACCCCCTGTGGAAATCTCCCTAGGGTATTCGAAAATCGTCACTGTTTCACTGTTTTCCGAGATCCTCTCTCTTTTTGTTTATTCTCTTGATCAGATATGGCCACTGGAGGTACTGGGAGTGCTATTTCATTCTCCGGAAGCCCCTGCATTACTTCCGAGAAACTAAATGGCCAAAATTACCTACCTTGGTCCGTTGTCATCGAGATGTGGTTTCTCGGTCAAGGACATCACGACCACCTTGAGAAAGATGGCAACCACGTACCTTCTGAAAAAGCTGAACAGTGGAAACAAGCAGATTTCCAACTATGTGCTCTATTGTGGCAGTTTGTGGAACCACGACTTTTGATGTCCCTACGGGCCTTCAAAACATGGCACTCGTTTTGGAAGCGAACTCATAATATCTATGCAAATGATATCCAGCGCCTCTATGATTCGGCGAACAAGTTGGCATCTATGAAAATGACTAACCATGATATGATTTCATTCATGAATGACGCTCAAGCTGTTGTGGAAGAACTTCGAATGTTCTTGGAAGTCGACTCTCTAGATGAAATGAAGAAAAAGCTTGACAAATACTATATGGTAATGATCCTCCGCGCTATACACCCAGACTTTAATCATATTCGAGATCAGCTTTTGACCTCTCATGAGGTTCCTTCCATGGAAACTTTGATCTCCCGCATGATACGTGTTCCAGCTCTTCAAACTCCAGAAAATCTTGCTGTAATGGAACCATTTGTCATGGTCGCCACCCGAGGAAGAGGAGGTCGTGGAACTAGAGGAGGTGGACGTGGAGGTCATGGGCGTCCTCAGTGTACATATTGTAAAAGGATGGGTCATATCCAAGAAAACTGCTACACTTTACATGGATTTCTTGCCAAAAAAGCCAATGTTTCCCAGGCAGAGACTACTGACTCCAAGTTCACTGAGGACGAGTATCAAGAGTACCTACGACTCAAATCCAACAGCTTGGCACAGTCATCTCAAGCTCCAAGTACATCAACTGTTTGCATCTCTCAATCCATGGAAGGTCACAATTCATGGGTAATTGACTCTGGTGCTTCTGATTACATTTCTGGTAATACCTCCTTGTTCTCAACCATTTCATTGCAAGAAAAATCTCATTTTATAACCCTTGCGAATGGTTCTAAAACATCCTCAAAGGGAGTCGGTCAAGCCATCTTATCTCCGTCCTTAAATCTAAAATCTGTCCTTTTTGTCCCTAATTGTCCTTTCAATTTAATTTCCTTAAGTCAGTTAATCAAAACATTGAATTGCTCTGTAACCTTCGATAACAAATCTTTTGTTATACATAAGCGTGGCTCGGGGAGACAGATTGGAGAAGGATATGAAATGGGCGGATTATACCATTTTGGATCTCGTCCACGGGTGTCATGTGTTGCAGCTCCCAATCCTAAAATGTTACATGATCGGCTTAGTCACCCTCACCTTAAAGAAAATGTTTCCCGAAATTAGTAGTCTCCAAACTTTAGAATGTGAGTCATGTCAACAAGGAAAACATGTTAGATCTACCTTTCCTAAAAGGTCTCAATCAAAGTGTACTTCTAGTTTTTTTTTGTCATCCATTCCGATATCTGGGGACCTAGTCGTGTCTCATCTTTTGGCTTTAGGTATTTTGTTACTTTCATTGATGAATATTCAAGATGTACTTGGGTTTATCTTATGAAAGATCGTTCTGAATTGTTATCCCTCTTCACATCCTTTTTGAATGAAATAAAAAATCAATTTGGTCAAGTAATTAAAGTCTTAAGAAGTGACAATGCCATTCTTTTTGAATGAAATCAAGAATCAATTTGGTCAAGTAATTAAAGTCTTAAGAAGTGACAATGCCAAAGAGTACTTTTCATCTGCTCTTTCTAATGTTTTGAGTTCCATGGTATCCAGTACCAATCTACTTGTCCTCATACGCCACAACAAAATGGTATAGCAGAAAGAAAAAATAAACACTTAGTTGAAACTGCTCGTACCCTTTTGCTTAGTGCTAACGTTCCTGTCCATCACTGGGGAGATGCCATCTTAACTGCAGGTTTTCTTATTAATCGGATGCCATCTTCCTCTCTCAATCATAAGGTCCCTTTCTCCAATCTATTTCCAGAAAATCCTCTCTTTCACCCTTCTCCTAGAGTTTTTGGTTGTGTATGTTTTGTTCATGACATGTCTCCCGGGTTAGACAAGCTTTCTGCTCGCTCTCTTAAATGTGTTTTCTTGGACTATTCACGACTTCAAAAAGGGTATCGATGTTACTCTCCTGAAACCAAGAAATATTACATGTCTGCCAATGTTACATTTTTTGAACAGACCCCTTACTTCTCTCCATCTGTTCAAGATGTCCATGTCATACAACAGGTCCTTCCTATTCCCGTGGTTGAGTACAATATTTCCAATGTCCCTATCACTCCAAGTCTCGACCAAAGTCCTCCTGAACCATCATCTCCACCTATTGATTCTTTCCAACACAGGACGCCGACAAATAGTCCAATTGTTCAAGAACATGGTGAATCCCCTACTTCAGATTCTTCTCCCACGTCTCTTGAGGTTGGCCCATTGCTCTCAGAAAAGGTACTCGTTCCTCTCGAAATCCACATCCCATTTATAATTTTCTTAACTATCACCGATTATCGCCTTCCTATTGTTCACTTTTATCCTCAGTGTCTTCTGTTGTTATTCCAAAAAATGCGAATGAAGCACTTGATCATCCTGGATGGCGACAAGCCATGATTGCAGAGATGCAGGCTCTTGAAAGCAATCATACTTGGGAGCTCGTGCCCCTCCCTTCGGGCAAGAAGGCTGTTGGTTGTCGATGGGTGTATGCAATTAAAGTTGGCCCCGATGGTCAGGTTGATCGACTCAAAGCCCGATTGGTTGCAAAAGGGTACACTCAGGTTTTTGGCCTTGACTATTGTGACACTTTCTCTACCGTGGCCAAGATGACTACTATTCGCCTCTTCTTTGCAATGGCAGCAATTCGTCACTGGCCGCTTCATCAATTGGATATCAAAAATGCCTTCCTTCATGGTGATCTTGAGGAGGAAGTTTACATGGAGCAACCTCCTGGGTTTGTTGCTCAGGGGAGTCTGGTATGGTATGCAAATTGCATCGATCTTTAGATTGCCTCAAACAATCACCACGAGCTTGGTTTAGAAAATTTAGCTCCATTGTTCAGAAATTTGGGTTAAGACGCAGTGAGGCAGATCACTCAATCTTTTACAAACATACCTCTCCTGGGAAATGTGTCTACCTAATAGTATATGTTGATGATATTGTTATTACAAGAAATGATACTACTGGAATATCTCAACTGAAGGAGCACTTGTGTAGACATTTTCAAACCAAGGATCTCGAAAGCCCCAAATACTTCTTGGGCATTGAAGTAGCTCAGTTAAAAGATGGAGTTGTAATCTCTCAAAGGAAATATGCTCTTGATATATTACAAGAAACATGTATGATTGACTGCAGACCAGTAGCGAGTCCTATGGACCCAAATCAGAAGTTAACAATAGAAGAAGGCGAATTATTCTCTGATCCAGAGATATAGGAGGCTTGTTGGAAAGTTAATTTATCTCACTATTACGAGGCCTGATCTATCTTTCGCAGTTGGGATTGTTAGCCAGTTTATGCAGACCCCATGTCTTGGACATTGGAATGCCATCATCCATATTTTAAGGTACCTCAAGAAGGCTCCAGGACAAGGTTTGCTATATGAAGATAAAGGAAATGTTCAAATCTCTGGGTACTGTAATGCTGATTGGGCAGGCTCTCTTATTGACAGACGCTCTACTACAGGATATTGTGTCCTCCTTGGAGGAAATGTTATCTCTTGGAAAAGTAAGAAGCAAAATGTAGTGGCTCGATCCACCGTTGAAGCTGAATATCGGGCAATGGTGTCTCTCACGTGTGAACTCATATGGGTAAAGCAATTTTTTCGAGAGCTTAACTTCTGTGAAATTCAGACTATGAAGATGTACTGTGACAACCAGGCTGCTCTCCACATTACATCAAATCCAGTGTTTCATGAGAGAACTAAACACATAGAAATTGACTGCCACTTTGTTCGAGAAAGATTGATGACCAAGGAAATTTGTACTGAGTTCGTTGGGTCAAATGACCAACTTGCAGATGTGTTGACCAAGTCATTAAGGGAACCTCGGATTGAGTTCATTTGTTCCAAGCTTGGTTCATACAATTTGTATGCTCCAGCTTGAGAGGGAGTGTTAGAATTATTACCTATTGTATCATTAACCCTATGTATAGGATGTTGAGTGTGGGAAACTATCTACTGCTGTATCTAATCATGCCTAGTATCTTAGAGCAGTCTTTTCATATTCTATGTACTTGCTTCATTATAAATAGAAGAAAGGGAGAGTGGTCGAGTAGTCCACTACTCATATTTTTAAAGTCTCAATCTTAAGTAGTTCCAATATCCCAACTTTCCAATATTTTTTAGGAAATTAAGTAAATATTATCTTTGGGAGATAAAAATCTCTTTATTGGAGTAAGCAAGCTCTATTCAAGAAAGTATAAGTTTTCCAAGGTTCTTCATTTTGGGTAGTCAATCTCTCAACTTTATCATCTACATAGACAAGAGTATAGTGTGTTTACTAGTAGAGGAGTGTTTTATGAATAAAGTATAATCTCTTTGGTATTACCTGAATCTTACAAAGACCATTACTTTTGTACATCTCCTAAACTATGATTTCGGAGGCTTAAGCATGTATAAGTGAATTAAAAATGGGTATTACATTTATTATTAGTAATGGAACAGGATGCACAGTGGTGCTTTGACAATTGACAAATATTATATTTGAATGATTCAGGATTCTTTGGTAAGCAAATGAGGGGTTTAGGATTTGACTAGGTTGAACGAGAGATACCCAAGTCTTTTATAATAAAGCCATGATTGGGAACTTCCTCATGTTTCTAATGTTGCTTGTTGGCTTATGACCTTTGGTTCATTCAAATCTTTGGGATCCAACATATACAACTTGCTTTGCTCCTTAAATTAAAATCTCTTCCTCATGGCAAAGTCCTAAAATCATGACAAAATGCTACAAAGCAATTCAAATCTTTCATACGTTTTTGTACAGATATAAGAATATTGACCAATTGTAGGACATAAAACATCCTTGAATACAATAAATGGTTCAATTTGCAATGGGTCCAATATCACTATTCGAACTATAATGAGTTGTTCTCTAGTTGTTTTGACATGAGTTGAAGAGCATAGGAAATGGAGTCATGTGATTTGTTGCTCCTAAATCAAGAATCTAAACATTCTAAGACACATGACTAATAGTATTGAAATGACCTATTACCTTCCATAAAAAGATTCCACAATTCATAGGGTTTACTTATCGAATCAATCATTATTCTAAAACGATCATGTTCCTCCTCATAGGCTTCTTACCAAGATCTGGTTAAGGTGGAGCAATGGGTTGATCTATTTCTTCATGCTCTGAGGTAGTATAGTTTGCCCATCAATGTAAGGTTTCATTGTTGCCTCCCATGCGCTCTAGAACTATCTATTGTGGAGTTTAACAATATTCTTCATAGTTGCCTTCTGCAGAAGACTTCTCTTCAGCGTTTGATTTCTTGTGGATCCTCTTACGTGTTGTCATTGCATAGCTTGTGATGGAGCTTCCACTATCAAAATATCAGCCTCCAAGTTTCTTATCCCCTTAAAATTAAAAATACTTATAACCATGGAGGCAATTATACTCCTCTAAGATTTGTAACCAAATTGGGTCATACTCTTGGTTCAGGCTACGTAATAATTTAGAGATTCTTCCTTTTTCCACAACTTCAACAAGTGTGGCAACATTCACTTACGAATCATCAAATTTTGGTACAAGTCTAGTTTGATCGGCAACTCAGTCAAAATTCTACAATATTTCAATACGGAGAAAGAACCTTGTTTCGTATTGTTGGAAGTTCCACATCGACTAGAGATAAGGCCAATTCACAATATATAAGTGGGCACAATCCTCACCTTACAAGCCGGTTTTGTGGGGTTGAGTTAGGCTTAAAAATCCACTTTCTAACATGGTATCAAAGCCAAGTTAAAGCCTATCCTAGCGAACTTTCTTGGACATTCTGTTCCACCCAATATCGGGCCGCTAACGGACCACCAACTAATTTCTTGTCCCACGCACAAGATGAATATACCTCGGCGTGAGGGGAAGTGTTGGAAGTCTCACATCGACTAGAGATAAGGCAATTTCATAGTATATAGGTGAGGTGCAAACCTAACCTTACAAGCCGGTTTTGTGGGGTTGAGTTAGGCTTAAAGCCCACTTCTAACATGGTATCAGATCCATGTTAGAGCCTATCCTAGCAAACTTTCTTGGACATTCTATTTCACCTGCTATCTCGGGCCGCTAAAAGACCACCCACTAATTTCTTGTCCCACGTACGAGATGAATATACTTCGGCGTGAGGGGGTGTGTGTTGAAAGTCCAACATCGACTAGAGATAAGGCCAATTCACAATATATAAGTGGGCGCAATCCTCACCTTACAAGCCGGTTTTGTGGGGTTGAGTTAGACTTAAAAACCCACGTATTAAACACTCTGCTCTCAATTCATAACAAGCAATAAAATCATTCTTCCATGAAAAGGTGTTATTTAGTCATCATCTCATATCCCAAGTTTGAAAGCTTTGATACCAGCTTCAACTATGCAGGGAAACAAGAAATAATTTTATTGGTGTCAATCATGTCAATTACACTCTTTGTTCTATTTGTAATTATCAATACCTAAAATAGGAAAAAAAATATGCTAAAATAAATAGGAAGATTCTAAAGATATTATATCGTAGGAGATACGAAGACGACCCCAGACATTTCTATCCTAATAAACAACTACTTATAATAGTTATATAAAGCCTACTTATTAGTTGCTTACTTTTATTACATATCGAACAAGAGGCACTTATAGAAGTTTTAATGTCTAAAGCAAATATAATGAGTTAGGGAAAGCAATTTCATGCATGTTTTAAGACCATGCTAGAGAATATATATATATATATTAAAATTACACTTAATGATATAAATATTTTCAAAGCCTTACTTGATTAATTAATGACTCCAATTGAATAAATTGAGGATTAACGCTTTTACATGTTAAATTACTCAATTACAATCAATAATTGGAACTTAATTTGTAAGTGTTAATGATTTAAATTACAATATTATTTATATTTGTATTCTCAAACAACACAATACAAAAATTGTAATCATTTCAATTAGTATCTTATTTTTATTTTAATTACGAAAACCCAACCCACTTTGTCATCCCTAGAAAAAAGGTAAATACTTAAATGTGTTTTCTCAAATTCAGTTTGCTTTTGAAATAGTAGAGGAAGAGCCAGAGATCAAAGAAGTCATTGTGAAATCATACATCTAAAATTAGTTTTCTTATATGTTTACCACAATGGGTGGAAAACAATTTATGATAAATGCATGAGTTTTGAAAATTATCATATTCAAATTATCTAAAGATAAAGTGAGACAATTTCTCATGGACTAGGACTGGATTCCACGTAGTAACACATGCAAATAACCAGCACATACAAATACCCATAAATTGGTTGCAACAACACATTCAAACCTTAAATTTTGACTTTATTTTCAAATTGCCTTCTCATTATAATGTCACTAAAAATTTTGACCTTTTCATGTCAAATATTTTCAATTGGAATTTATCACAATCCAGACAGAAGTCCCATCAAATATTAGAAGCAAGGTTGCTATTCTCCATCAAAATTAACAGTTGTATCTCAGGTTACACCCAATTTAAAAAGGAACAAAAGGTCTGGGAACCAAATTATATATCATTATTGCTTTAATAATCAGTAATTGCATACCTTGGTTTTCTGGGAACCACTTAAATGAGAACCAGTATGAGTTTCATCATTCTGCAACAAACAAAATACATCATACTTGCATGGAACGAGTCAATATAACAGAAAATATTAAACAAGGAACCACAAAATTGATACTGGAAAATAAAGAATTCTTACTTTCAAGTAAAACCTTTGTCTCCTTTTCCTGAATCCTGCACTAAGATGGGGTGTTCCCTCTGCTTCGGGTACAACTCCATTATCAGAAAAAACCTTGGAAAACTTACTTGAAGCAGTGCTTTCAATCTTAGGAAATACTTTATGTGATTCCATTTTAGATTCATCAACAACATCACGGTTCCCTTCCTTGAACTGTGCAGATGACTCTAACACACAGAAAACAGAAAATATTTAAACAATCATAAAGTGTAGACAAAAAAAGGATTTTCAATACATATAGATATTTTCTTTTGCAGGGGTGAAAGGAACTCGATGAAGCCAAATTGAAACTGATATTGTCATTGTATGAAGCTTGTTAAGTACGTTGCAGGAAGATACAGAATACAGGGAGAAAATTACAAGGCAAAACCGCGCAAAAGGAAAGGAATATCAACAGAGAGAAGCATCTAAAAAATTATTTTAAATTAATATACTACTAAAAAAGTAATACCAGGCTAAGAAGTCTATTATTCTTCCGCAGATTAAAAAGGTGAGCTCAGTTCATAAACTAGTGAAGAGTTGCATTATGAGTATTCTTGTTGAGATTTTGTGTCATCTGTATTGTAATTACTCTGTTTGTCTCCCTGACATTATCCAGATTATGACAATAAGAACATAATTAGGTAATATTTCACACATTACTCTGAGTCTCAAGTTGGCATATGTGTATCTAAATGCAAGTAATCCCACCATGCAGCTGCTGTCAAGGACTGCTGGTCAACCCTAGGTCTTATGGTGACACATTCTTTGCTTTGTCAGTGATAATAATTAGACAGTAGGTTAATTGGTCAAAGAAATAACACATCTTGCTTACACAGATGTGGATTGGGGTAAATCTCCCAGTGAACATGGAAAAAACTCAGGATATTGTACTCTAATGGGAGGAAATCTTATTTCTTATAAAAGCAAGAAGCAAAGTGTTGTCATTAGATGTAGTGTGAAGGCTAGATATCAAGCTACGGCCATTACCATACGTGAAATTATCTGGTTTAAAAATTCCTTAGTGAGCTCAAGCTTTTGCAAATTGAGCCAATGAAACTCATTTTTGACAACTAAATAGATCGACTTACAGCATTTAATCTAGTCTTCATGAATGGATTAAACACAGATATAGATTGTTACTATCCATGAGAAGATCACTTCCAGGGAAGTCACTGCTTCATTTATAAACTCTAACAATCAGCTGACCGATATATTCATCAAGTCTCTCGGAGTACAAGCAATTTGCTATATGTACCAAGCTTGAAGCAAGTGATTTATATGCTCCGGATTGAGGGGTGTTGAGATACGATTGTTTTAATTTCTCATTATTTTTTTGTACAAATCTAATTTGTGTCCAAAAATCAGGACAATATTCCCATCCCATTAATTTGATTAAAATTCAGTATTATCAATATGCATTGTTGAGGGATTATCTTCATCAAGCAATCCGAGTCTCAAGTCTGGCCAGTGCATGAATGGCAGAACCCACCAAGTTTCTGTTTCCAATGTTTCATGGAAAAGGTTATCAGCATGGAAAGTGTGAGCAATATTTCATGCTGGAAGAAGAAAACAAATGTAAAGATGAAGTTCCAGGGATCAAATCAAGAGGCCAGAAAAATAAATCATGGTGGCAGGGAAGAGATAAAATCTGTGAATGGACCAAGAAAAATTCCAGAACAGCAACAAAAGAAAAACAACTCTAATAGGTCAATTAGTTGGGAAAAGAGGACAAAAAGGCTGAGCTGGAATTACATGAAGGGGGCTCAATTCCTTATCTAGTGGACCAAGCCCAAAGGTGTAAGTTGAACAAGGAAATAATTTGCGATGAACCAAGAATTAGAAATACAAAAGAAAATAGAGACTTTATTGTATAGTAAGAAAAGAACAGAGTAGGAGAGCAATCTCTCATCCAAGTCTCCCCTTCATAAAGAGCTAATGCTCAATTTACAAATGATACAAACTAGCATAATGCTTTCTCCTTACGTCCCCCTACTTATTTAACACATTAACCTGATAACTAGCTATTCAATATCCTAAATGTCTTATTCCCCGTAGTTCTAACATAAGTTCTTTTTAGCGTTAATGAGCCCAGCAAAATACAATAAAATAGGGAAAGAAAAACAAGAAAATTGATTTTTCCTCATGTTCTCATGGACTAGACCCTGCACATTAAGGTGGATGACCATCATAACCTTCAGTAACAACATGAAACACTTTGTTTCACAGCCAATGGGTGCACTCATGTCTGCGATTGACACAGGAGGACTGAAAGTTAATGTTGGACGGCAGTGAACTGGCTATTTTGCTAATCAGTTGGAACTCCCCAGGGGCATTATTTCAGATTTTCAGTACCCACATGCTTCCACATGTCTAATGTCACATTCTTAGATGTAATCCCTTATTTACCTCTCCTATAGAACCGGATTCTATTTCTCAAGTTTTAGTTATTCCTTGTCTTAATTCTTCAGTTCCTTCTCCTTGAGTTCAAGAAAGGCCTCTTTGTCACCTACATTGAAGCATCCCAGAGACTATTCTACTCATAATTTACCACTGTCATGGGCATCCCATGTCAATAGAGGAGCATTCTATAGAAAGTTTAGATGAATCACTCCTGCCCTAATATCTTCTACTCCAAATCTGCATGGGTATTTGACAAGACAAATCGACTAATTGTTGTCCATAAAATCACATATTCTGTATGCAATTCTCATACAAGCCATAATTTCCACATATTTTTCTTCTCCATAAAAGTATATAGTCTATTTGCTTACTAGGGGCATACAAGAGACAATCCCGTACTGTAATTTTTTTTTTGCAGATGACATAGTTTTAATTGAAAAATCAAGGGTAACAGTTAGCTTTAAACTTGAGCTTCAGAGATAGACTTTGTTGGAAACAAAGGGTTTTCACTTACGTAGAAGGAAGACGAAGTATATGCATTCCAATTCAAGCAAAAGACAAAAGGAATATGTTCTATAAGTAAAAATTAGATGTCATTCTATAGGTTGACAAGTTTAAATACGTAGTGATCAATATTATAATATTACAGGGAAATATTTTAGAATGTCATACAGGTTACAAACAGGATGGCTACATGGAGAAAGTCATCAAGTGTTTCTGTGATTGCAAAAAGACCTACCAAGCTGAAAGTGAAACTCAATCATACAAACAAGATGGCTACTATGGAGAAAGTCATCCAGTGTTTGTGATTGCAAAAGGACCAACCAAGCTGACAGTGAAACTTTATCATACAAACACGATGGCAACTATGGAGAAAGTCATCCAGTGTTTGTGATTGCAAAAAGACCTACCAAGCTGAAAGTGAAACCTCATCATATTGTTGTATATCTATGGTAGTGAATAGTGAACTTAAAAGGGACAAGAGAAAAGAAGGGAGTAGCCTAAACGAGAGTGGTAAGACGAACATGTGGCCACACGAAAAGGAAAGATACAAAATAATTGTATACAAGGATATGTTGGTGTAACACAAATTGAGAAAGACATAACAGATAGCCAATTAAGGTAATTTGAACACACAAAGAAGACCACTGAAAGGCTTTGATACCATGTTGAAATAAAATTAGCATTAAGCGAAGTCATCCAACAAATGTGTAAGTCACATTCTAAGGTTTGAGTCAAGTGATGTGGGACTTCCCAACATATAGAAGATCTCAATTATGGGAATAGGACTTTTATTGCTATTATTGTATCACAAGATTTCCTCTTCATATTATGCTTTTGTCACTACTTAGTAGGAGGCCCTTTCCAGCTTAGCAACAAGCTATCCTTTACCTATTCTCCACTGACTACCATCTCCACCTTCTTCACTTCCCTAAAGTGAATACAATAAAAGCTCAGTGTGTTCACTAATTAAGCATTCAGTTCTAAGCTTATGCATAGAATAGTGCATCCCAGCAAAGGAAGCAACCATGATGAAATCACAAAGGAGAGGCCACAAAGAGATTCATAACATAAAAGTATGCACCAGGAAAAAGACATACTTAAAAGCACATCCATTACAGATAGGATTATGGATCCAACTAATACTAAAATTGAGCCCCGGTTGTGGTTTTCTTTCAGTTTTTGGCTTGTATTTTTGGGGCAAGGGAATTTTACTTGGACCATTTATCTTGTATCTCTGTACTTTCTTCTAATGTTAACTAGTGATGACTCTCCTTTGTTAGTAGCAATTGTTTTTCAAGCATTCATATTATTATGCACATCTAGAATTTATAGTTACATACTTTTAGTTAGCATGTCTCTTGAATAGAAGATTCAAATTGTAAATGTGAAGACTGCTTTAGCCTTACCATGCACAAAATCTTCGACCCGTATAACAGAAAATTACATGACGGATTATAGTTCCATTGTAAAATCATTGATTGAGTAAATGAATGGTTATGCCAATTAATGAGGTTAAGGAAAGGGTGGGGATAGGTGCATATAACCACAAACAGTAGTACTTGCAAACTTATTATTTATTCAGATTGATCTACGGGAGATGAGAGAAAAAAACATTTAAATAATACTTTAACATTAATATTTTATAAATAAAACTTAAATGTCTTACCAGTGTCAGGGTTTGTTACTGGCAGCATCAAAGACAAATCAGCCAAAGTTTTTAAAGCATCAAAAGCAGAACCTTCATCTACAAAGAAAGAAGCAACGGGAAAGGGAGTGGTGAATGATAACACTAACAAAAACTTATTATAAGTTTGGAAGAATATCAGGAAAGTATTTGAACCCAAGGAAAGTGGTCGTCAGGTGAAAGAAGTACAGGGCAAACCAATATGAATTCCAAAAGTTCAAGCAAACTCTATAACTATTACCATAAAAAAATAGGTTCAAGGTCTAACAATATAACGTTTTAATGTTTAAGAGAATAAAAAGCTAGAGGTTGCATCGTGTAAACATCTAATTCAATTAATCTATCTCAGATCCTATTCAATAATGAAAAGCAAAACAAAATAGATACACAAGTTTTTTTTCCTGCTCAAACATCACCAAGTAGGCAAGTACAACAACTCTTCCACCAAAATTTTGAAACTTTTAGCCCAGCAAAAAGGTTTTAGTAATGCATATATCACTTAATGTTTCAACCTTCCAATAAAATTTTAGGCCTGTAAAGACTTCTTGTGCATGTTAATATTTCATGGACGAAAGAATTTAGCTTCCAAAAAAAAGTGATATAAAACAATTTGAAAGATGAAAACATAAAGTTAAAAATTAAAAGACATCCAACTGAATGAGGAATGGGAATTAAAACAACTACCAAATACCTTTCTCTAACAGTGGCTTTTTACTTTTCGTCCTGGAACCCTTGTAAGAGGACCTTGCATTTTTTGCATCTACAAAATCAGTGTTGAAGTTGGATTTGATAAAATTTTTACCATCATCTGTCCCACTGGAGGCTTCCTTTATGTCATTCAAATGCTTGTTTAAATTCCCCTCATTCCCCTCAGGCTCTAAATTCTTCCCATATTGTTTTATTTTCTTTTCTTCATTCCTTCCTCTTCCAGTAATTTCTCTACCACTGCGATGAATTGTTTTTCTAGAGTAGTCTTCATTATTACCTTCAGTGCTTCCCAAACTCAACTCAGAACTACCATCATCCAACTCAGAACTGCAAAACTTGGATCCAGCTTTTTCTGATTTTGAATGCTGAAAATAGTAACTGCCTATAATTACTGTTCATTACAAGAAATAACAGAAAAAGACAACTGGTGGTTTTATCGAAATAACTTGTTACCTTCTTCCCACTTTTCAGCCCTGGTGAAGACAAAAATTTCTTATCTGGTGATCCAGAATTTTTCGAAGAGCCACCTCTTTGGGAAGCCTCGGTCAATGCCAATGCAATCTTATGAGTAACATCATTAGTATCAACCATTTGTTTGGAACCCTGCCTTGCAGATGAAAAAAACCTCTCCCCAATATCTTTACCAATAGAATATGAAATTGGGACACGGGGAGTCCTTTTCCTAACAGCATGTGGCCTAATTCCTGAAAAAAAAAATCACAAACAAATTAATAGGTTTTGTTAAGCAAGACAAAAAATATCCCTTCTAAAGTTCATTATGTACAAAACAAAATATAACATCTTCAAAGGCAAGCAGCCAAACATCCAGAGCAAGAGGGAAATTCATCCAAACTTCGGTCAATCTTATTGTAACAAATAATGGTTGAAAACCCAAAAAAATTGAAGAGGTACAAAAGAAATGTGATGCCAAGGTAATGTTAACATGTATTTTGGTATATTAACCCACCAGAATGTCTCTTCTTCAACAATGACAGGCAACCATCACCTGATGCAACAGAATGTGACTGAGAATGATCTGAAAAGTGCCCATCTAATGCTTTATTGTCACTTAGATGCTTTCCCCGCAAACGCTTTTGAGGCCTTTTAGATATTTCTGCATCATCATTGCTTTCCTTACCACTGTCACTTCCTCCCTGACAATTAAATTACTCATATTTTAATTGCTTAAGAACAGTTGTCAAATACTGGTCGTGTTGTCTATTGCAATTTATACAAAATTTATAACATAACCTAACCAATGCCACCGCATATCAATTGAAGGAAATTTGTCTTTCTTTTATTGATTTATTTTCATGAGGGTGGAATTGGATTCCAAATCGATAAACAAACTATTACATCCTGAACCCAGTTTTAAATAGACGAAAGCTCACTAACACTCTTGGTAGAACTCATATATCATATCTTAAACAAATTCATGTGTTTCATGTCGAATGCATTTTAAGTTTTCATAGGATTTAAAATGTAGGAAGTAGCACCCATGTACTCTTCGCCCTAGGAAATCTCTCCACTTTGTCTGTTAAGAATCCATTTGTATATAGCTAGATATATATTCTGCACAAGTACTATGCAATCAATCAATGTCACTTAAGCAATTCCACCCTATTAGACTCTCTCTCTCTCTCTCCCTCCAAATTCAATACCTCCATGACAATTGACAATAAAAAGAATCTTTTTAAAATCAAAAGGCATTATCAAATAAATAAACTCTTAGTCAATTGGTCAGAACACTATGCAAGGCAACCTAAATTATCCATCCATTTATCCTTTCTATCTACTTATTGACAAGTAAGTGGATGTACATATATTGACAGAAGAGACCTTAGATTTCAATTATAACAAAGTCAAGTGACACTGCAGATTACCAAAATTCCAATCATAATGTACCTATCATCGCAGAAGTGAATGGAAAAACTCTCATTGAAAAAGAAACAGTGCTTAAAACAATTTGAACAAAGACTACACTTGAATAATACAGTTTCTTCTCGTCACTCAACTTATGAAAAAGATTTGTAATGAGATGGAAATTTTATATAACAGCTACCACAAGAAGGTTACAAAATCTCGAAAACCAATGTAAAATATTACCAAAATTTAGTCAAAACTTTAAATTAATTCTTACCAGTACACTATAATGATCTGTCATCATTGCTATAAGTCCAACAACTGAAGCAGTACCCTCTGGGAGAGACAAATATGCCTAAAATAAACCCAACCCAAAGGTTAGCATGTCTTACAAACATATACCACTGACTAAAATGTGCAATATTGACAATTTTAAGGAAGAGATCTAGCTTCTTTCTTTTATGTCTCTTTTCTTTATCTTCATTTAGATTTTTAAGGAAAAAAATATTAAACATTCACTTGCTCAAACCAGAAATTATGGAGGTGAGAAAATCTTGTTTTCCAGACATATAGAAGAAAAAGAATAATTTCATCAATTGAAAAATACGGAAAATATTAAAAGAAACTAAAAAGTACAGCCTAAGTACATATCTCTCTATACATGAAATTTTAGTGTATTTTAGAATCTAAAATTTTATGTAAATAGGGAACACATGGTGCAAGCATTTTAGAAATATCAGTAAATTAATAAGGATGTTGATGCTTGTAATGCATTTACCCTGTTCATAGTATACAGTGCCTCTACCATTTCCACAGATCGATTACGTACTGCAAGAGCAACCTGTAAACAGGCAAAATGTCACTGAAAAGGACATGTTTAGTAATAAAATTGCACTGGAAAATTGCAGTGCATAGAAAAAGGTAGATTAACAAACTAAGACACAACCTTGGACCTTCAATTTCCAGTGGAACATTAAGCAGTATTTACTACATGTGTATAGCCCATTTATTAGAAAAATACCTGACAGTGGGACTTGATCTTTAACCATTATTCAATAAGAAGCAACTTATGAAACAATAACTAACCTTCTTCCAATCTTTCCCAAATTTACGGTAAGCTTCATAAAAATGCCCAAGCTCATCCTTATTCCATTGTGGTCCTAACATGTCAGCCAATCTTCTCTTCTGCGTAAGGTTGAAATTTGATAAATAATTACATCTTCAGAAATAAAATTCATAACACCTAACCATTTTAACCAAATTCTTAAAACACTTACTACCCAACTTTACATTGATAAAATGTAAGAAAGATATTTTAATATATTATAATGACTTCTTGATAAGAGCACTGAGAGGCAAACCATAAAGAGCAAAGGGGAAATTTCTTCCTCTGTTTTAATTCAGTAAATGTATAACGTATGAAAAAGAATTTCTTTTCAAAGAAGTAAAGAAACAAATTACCTTCTGAATACCAGGACTCGCCTTCAGCTTATTTTTGCTAGCATTCTCTGTAATTTTGTCTTTACTAGATGCAGTCTCACGAACACTGGAAAACCTCTTATTTACACTTCTAGATTTCCTAGATGGAGCCATAACTGATTTCTTTGATTGTCTGAAAATTACCAGGAAAACAGAGGAGTAAAAAAAACAAATACAGCCTAATTAAGTAAATACACTGGAACAGTTTAGGCACACAAAAAAATAATTGCATCGTATCATGAGAGTAAGAGGAGAGAGAGAGAGAGAGAGAGAGAGAGAGGGAGGGGGGAGGGGAGGGAGTTCACAGAAAAGAAGATTCCATACTCCAGAATACAAAGCTGCTCGGACTGAAATGTCACCTCCTTTCCCTGTACAGATAATGTTGATGAAGAATAACGGGTTCAAAAACCAGAAGATGCATCCTGATAATTGTAAGTAAATAGCCTGAGGACTTATAATGAAGAGAATAGAATGTTTTACAATAAGCTAGTAATGGGTAGGTATTCGCAAAAGAAAACAAATAATCTGTTTAAATTGAAGATATAATGCACAGTTTTACAGCTACAGTATAGGGCACCGTATGTCAAAACAACATGATCCAAACTTAATGCCAACCTAAGAATCACTTTAACTACAAAACATTTGTCTGTACCATATACTAGGTTAGGTGGTACCAGAGTGTACTATGGCAAAACAACAAATTGAACACGCTGAACGGAAATTAGAGTCTTAATACTAAAGTAAACCAAAAACAGCTTAGACAATAAAACTTGACACCGAACAAAGCAACGATATACTGTTAGCAAAACAAGTTACCTTGGTCAGCACATAGAGAGAAAAATGAATATGGAAATTCTCTAAGATTGGAAATAGTACAAAGATTGAATGATGAAAGTATTGGAAAGGACATATTAATGAGGAAAAAAATGATAAAATAACAAGATAACCTATCCCTTTACTAGAAACCAGACAGGCTAGTCAACAGCTATAAGGAGGTCCCACTGCTCTTGCACTCTGTGGAGGGTGCATGCAGCATGATGACCAACAAAGGACAACAAACCTTAGCCCGTATTGCACCAGACCTTTTCGCTGACAGATTTTCTAAGTCCAATCCTCACCTCCAAAAAGAAAAGATGCAAAACTCGGAGTCCTTAACAGCATCACTGCAACCATTTGCCAAAATAGTCAGCAGAATGCTGAAACATCTAGAAAGGAATGTATCCCACCCAAACTCTCTAATCTCAGCCATCCCTCGTTTTCAAAACACTGGATGAATTTGTCTCACTGTTGTTCGCCGGTTCAAATCCAGAAACACACAGCATGCAGACACAAAGCAATACAACATAAAAGCCACATCGAAGCTTGAATTTTACTTCAGCGACAAGAGAATCGAAAAAGGAAGTCTCGGCGAAAACAAGAAACAGGAAAAAGCAAAATTAGAGCTCCACACTGCAGTTCATCAGCTGAGAAAAGGAAAAAGAAGCAAAGGCAGGTCCGAGGAAGAAGACGAATTCAAAACTCACAGCTAGAAACGAGGTGATTCAGTTAATTCATCCCTAAGACCGACCGAACCCCGCATTTGAGTTCAGAAAGCCGAAAGCAAACGCGGAATTGGAATATTCCACGAAATTCCCCCTCTGATCTAGCGAGACGCGATTGGAATTGGGAATCTGAGGAGTTAGAAAAGCCCTTGCAAAGAGAGAATGAGTAAAAGCATGTTCGAAATCCAAAGGAAGTGAAGAGAATTAGAGATGAAAGGAAGAAGGAGAAGCTCACCGATCAAAGAGAATCTGAGTTGCAAATGGAAGCTGCGAGAGAGGGATCTAGTGCCAGTGAAGCAGTCGATGCACAAATGCTAAGAGAAGAGGATGATGAACAAACAACTCTCCAGTTGTGATGGCGTCGTTGTTGGCGTAAACAAAACATGAAATCGGGGGTATAACCGCGAAACTTTAAAATAATAGTACCATTACTTTTATTTTATTTTTCTCCTCTTCTTATTTTGTTTCGTTTCTCACCTCTTTCAAATAACGTCCTCCAATTTATTCCCCAAATAAAATTTAAAACGAGAAACGCCCAAGCGAAACAAGAACATCAACTTTAACTATTACTTCAAACTAGTCAACCCAAAAAAAAATAATTGAAAATTAAATTGTTTTTCTTTTCAAAAATTTTAGGAGAATGATAACCATCCTCTGAGATAATTAGTTCTACTATACCATCAGTTAAGAAATAATTAATGTATATTGGTTTCATATTTTTATATCAAAAATTATAATAATTAAGTCTTTTAATTAAAATAATATAAATAAATATCATGAATTTTATAAAGTAAAATTATCTTTTGAAATTTGTAAACAATAATTCTAATAAAAATAAACACTTTAAAATTTTTAAGGTTTCTATCTAATGTTTAGATAAATTTTTTTTATATTACTCATTTATGTATCTATAATTAATAATTTTAGATATTGGAATATTGTTTGTTTCTTGATATTTAGTTAAATTAACAGGAATGTTGCAAAAAATTATCGAGAAAATCAGAGATGAAAATTAATGAAGTCTCAAATTGATACTTTGATTTTATTTTATTTTTACTTTTTAGACGTTTAATATCATTCTTTGTTGGTTTTCTATTAATTTGGACTTTTTATGTTTAATTGTATTTTAATTTTTACCAATATTAAAATATAATTGTTTTATCATTTAATTATTTTTTAACTTTTATTCTTGAACATTAAATAAAATATTAAACACAATTGAAATACTTGTGGGCATTTTTGTTTTTTTAAATAAAATTAAATTGCATCAATTGTTATCATGTCAGATTTTATTTAATATCAAAGTTAACAACAAACTTCTACCAGATTCAAATGCATATTAATTATTTTTAATCGGTGCCCTTAGGACATTGATTAACAAGACCCAAAAATATATTATACGACAATCGTCCCTTTGTAATTAAAAATCACAACTTTCAATAACTTCCAAGCAATATTAATAGTGTACTCAATGAGGTCATTTAACTATTTTTTTTTAAATTAAAGTTGATTTTTAAGTACTTGATCAATTTATAAATTTTCAATTGATTTTTATGGTGATTAACAGATTTATATTTTTCAAATAAAAATATGTTTTAAGAATTAAATTTTGACAATTTTATCTTCCAACTCATCTTATAAGTGGCTTTTCATTTTTTTTTCTCATTTTTTTTTTATATTTTGAGATTACTTAGAAGATGTCACCTCGATTATAAGAGAAGATTATCGAAATTTAGTTGTCAATATATCATTGTTTATTTTTCAATTAATCTCTCATGATTAAATTGGATGTTGTTAAGTGACTTATATTATTATTTTTATTCTAATGAGTTGCTACCACGTGTTATTTTATAAAATATTAAATTATAAATTATAAATTATAAATTATAATTATAAAATTTTAAAATTTTAAATTTTAAAAATAACAAAATAACATGTGGTGATAACTGAAAAATATAAATTTGTTGACTATTTAATATATGAAAAAAATGTATTATAGCTTAATTGAAAGTTTCCAAAATTTAACAAGACCTTAAAACACAATTAAGTCATTAAATTTATAATTTAGACTTCAAACATAATTAAATCATTAAATTTATAATTTGTAACTCAGTTTCTAGTTTGTTTAATGTTATTCTATTTTTATTTTATGCATTTTAGTTTTATTTATTTATTATTACCCACTTATATATTTGGTCGCCGAAATATTAAGTAAAATTGACAATAATATCTAGTTGAAACTTGTATATCATTTGGTCCTTGAACTTTAAAAGTACTAATTTTGGTCATTACTTTTTAATAATGTAAAAGTTTATTCTAGCCAACAAACAGTGTTTGAAGTATTATTTACTTTATTTATAAAATAAAATACTTATGTCAGATTAACCCACAATTTGTATGATTAATTAGAAAAAGGATTTAAAAACTCAATATATGAAAGTGCAAATAGAGTATGTGAAAGTGTATGAATGACTCACCCAACCACAACCTTATTATTATTATTATTATTATTTTAATGATGATATTATTATATATTAATAATAAATTATTATTTATTTATAATAATATAATTATTTATTTATAATAATATAATTAATAATATATAATAATATTATAATTTTATAAATAATAATAATATTATTATTATTATAAATAATAATAATATTATTATTATTATAAAATTATATAATTAAAATAATAATAATAATAGAAAGTTGTGGTTGGGTGAACTTATTATTTTTCATACACTCCATATTATTATTAACACCTATGTATATTGAATTTTATTTAACTTTTAATTAATTGTAAAAAGCGTAAATTAAACTAATTCAAATGTTTTATTTTATAAAAAAAATTAAATAATACCTGACATGATAATTTTTGACATCGTTAATAATAAGTTGAATTGAGAAAAAGAAAATTATTTTTCTAAAAATTACAAAAAATATATATTTATTAGATTGTAAAATTATTTGTACTAAAAAAAAATATAAAATATTTTAAAAGTATAAATAGTTAGGTTAGTATAATAAGTATTAACCTGTTTCGCTTTTAGTACAATAAAAAAATTACAATTTTAGGACAAAAGTTTTAATTTTATTATTTTGTTTGAAATTAATTATGTGTTTTATTTTTAGTAATTGTCATATGCATTTATTAAAGAAATCATGTTAATAAGTAATTAACCTTCAAGGAACATCTGTATTTTGCTTTCTAAATTTCTCACGATTAATAAAAATCAAATATGTTAAATTGTCTTAACCATGGAGTTTAAATCAAATTAATAAAATTCAATTTTTTTATTATACTAAAAGTTAAATATGTCAATATCTTTGGTATAAAACCCACTATTTACTCTTTAAAAAAAATACAAATGTTATAAAATTAATAAGAATTTCATTATTTATAAAGTATGTAATAACATTTTGTTGACTAAACAAACACGATTTTTTCTTACATAATAAACCATATATAATTATGTCATTTTGTGTCTTTGACATGTATTTAGTAATTTATGAGTTAGTTATACCAAACACCTGGAGAGAAAAAAGGATTTAAACTTAACATCCAGTGTAATATGGTCTTATTTTAGTCAATGTGCATTCTTCAACAACTGATAATCCAATAAGTAGTTTATCAATTTCAAAGTTATAGATTAAAAGTTTTTTCAACTAATAACTAACTTATTAGAAATCTTAATTTCATTATTACAACATGAAGTTTCAATTTACTTTTTGTTGGTCTCATTATATTACATTTTAAGATGTCATATATATATATATATATATATATAAGGTCTTATTATACCCCAATTAATCATATATTATTTACACTTTAACCTAAGAATATAATGCAAAAGAAATTCTTTTAACTCAGGGTCTTAAGTTTATTGTCATGCACATTCGAATTGAGGAACTTATAAGATCATATTATCATCCATACAATATAAATGACCTCAATTATAAACTAGTTTATCATTTACTCTCATCCTTATAAACAAATTTTGTGAAACAAACTTAAAATACTATATCTATTATATAACTTTTTAAGGCACCTTCAATGGACTCTTGAATCCTTCATCTGGAGTGCACTCAATGGCAAACAGTTTGATATTTTGGTGTTAGCACCTACTTCCTTTGGAGTTCATCATTTCCTAAATTTCTTCTTTCCGCACTTTACGTTTATGTACATCTCTTTCCAATTGATTTTGAAACAGACTTGCAAGAGTAAAAAAAACTTGAACCACTTCATCTCACCAAAGAATATAAATACTCTTGTAGTTTGTCTTTAGTCAATCCACACAGAACAGTCACCTATAACAAATAAAAACGGCTAGGCAGAAAACATCATATATGTTTCTTGAAGAGTTGGTGTTTTACCTCGGTTTACGCAGAAAATACCTCTACGAGTCAGCTCATTTCACCCTAAAACAAAAGACAAGCCAAAATCTTTAACAACTCCATACTAAACACTCATTCAAGGAAGGTGAGAATAACAGCATATAGATAGAATTTGACCAATAGCAATTTATATACAGAAACAAACATTCGTTGAAGTTACTAAATCATCTTTCAAGTCAACCATTATTTGCCTCTATTTTTCCAATGTGAAATATTCACATGAAATCTGTTTACTGGTTTAAAGAAGCCGCATTGTTCATCTCAAAAAGATGGATACAGACAAGCCAACCAATTCCACCTCCGTTGAGGCTTAAATTGGCAGTCATGTCAATCCCCTTCAAACAAATGTTCTTGGTCCAACATTTTCTTTCATTTCTTTCCTTAGTCCACCACAATGTGCTAATGAGCATGGTAAATAATTTAACTAAACCACATGTCTATGCAATCAGAACATATCAAGAAAAAAGCCAGACTAAACATAATTCATACCCACAAATATGACAAATTCTCTCATTTCATCAAAAGGCTCGTTTTTTACTTAATTGCCAGTCAGATTCTCAGTAGATATGAGTGAGTGAATAGTAAGTCAATGCTACAAGCAAACATTCTTCTCCTCCTCACCAGGATTCCCTTCATTCAAACTTTTCTCATATATCTTCAACAACTGAGAAGAATGTTTCTCAAAACAATACACAAACTTCTTCAGAAACACATTCTCCGTCGTGAGTAGAGGCGTGCCATTGCTTGCACCCTTTTTCCTCAATCCTTCCTTGTCAAGAAACCTCAGAACCAAAGACCTGGGAACAATCCTCTTAGGGAGACTCATCTGAAAAATAACAGGATACTTGATAAGCTCCAAAGAGCTATACCCTAACACCTCAACCCAGAAGCTGAACATGGCATCAATCTTCTCACAGGAGGTCAACATGCAATAAGGTTGCTTCTTAAACGCCACAAGCACATGCTCCTCCGACCACCCCCACTTCTTAAAAACCTCAACCTTGTCGCCCCACTTGGCTTTATTCACAGTCTTTTTGGCCAACATGGCGACGGCGAAGGAGGTTTTGGAAGTATCAAACCCCATTTGTTTCAATTCAGAAATAGTGTGGGACAGGTTACAGGAGCAGAGGATAGAGGGCCACATGGAGAACATCATAGCGATGCTGGAGCGTTTGACGCCATTATCGAGGAGAAGTTGGACGTTGGAAGATACGCGATTGTCGGCAATGAAGGAGAGGTTTCGCCTGAGACAGGTGATGACTTGCTTGTCGGAGTCGACGAAACTTTTGATCAAGAGATAGGCGGGGACAATGTGGTTGTCGAGGCTGGATAAGAGGAATCGGGGTCCGGTGGTGATCATGTGGGTTATGTCGGCAGAGGAGGCGCCTTTGGAGCGGAGGAAGAGGAATTTGGGGAGGAGGACCTTGTCGGGGTCGCAGCGGAGGATGCGACATTCCCGTTTGACGATGGTGTGGATTTGAGAGACGGAGAAGCCATGCGTGGAGAGGAACGCTAGGACGGAGTCGGGCTTCTGAGAACTCTCGAAACGGAGGTAGCGGGAGGCGGAGAGGGCGGATTCCGGGGAGAAGCCGCAGGTGGAGACGAGGTAGGAGACAACGAAGGAGTGAGAGTGGGGAACGGTGGCGAAATTGAAATTGAAGCAGACGGAGAATGGTGGATTGAGATTGAGATTGAGATTGAGAAGAGAATGACGATGGTGAAGGATTCTTAGGGTTGAGAACTTCTTCATTTGGACAGAGAGAAGGGTTCTGTCTGAGTATGGAGGGTTTAGAAGTATACAATGGAAGTACAACAGGAGAAATTAACTACGGTAGAAGGAGAAGAGAAATACATGAAATAATATTTTCTATAAATTAAAAAATATAAATATAAATATATTATCTTAAAATCTTTTATAGATTGACGTATATCTAAATTTATATTATTATTTCATTTATGAAAATGCTAAATATGTAATTATAAAATAATTATTATATATCACTAATGCCTAGCTTATTTCTTTTATTGGAATACTTAAAATTCCAGCCGAACTCAATTATATTTAAAGGTATGATATTTGTATTTTGATTTTTATTCAATTAAGTTATAATATTTGTTAAATAAAAGTGATATTTCGTTAAATTGATATTAATATTGTTTAAAAAATAAAATAATATTTCGTTGAATTAATGTTAACTTATATGGATGGGTCAAAATATTCAACTCTGAATTGAAAAAATTACTTTAAGTTAAGACTTTAATTTTGATTCTCTGAGTTAAATTTGGCATTTTTGGTTATCATTGGGTAGTTAAAAAATAAGATTGAGATTTAAATGTCTCTCATCTTTTTCTTTATGCTTTGGTGAAAATTTTGTTTTTTAAATTACATCAATAGGTTTTTCTTTTATGCCGTGGTGTTTTATTCTTTGAAAATTATGCAAAATGAATAATTAGTGTGAGGGGGTGAAAGTGGATGTAGGTGAAGGTGACGATGAAAAGTGGAGGCAGGTGAAAGAGTATGTAAAAAAAAGAAGAGGTTTTCAAGATAAAAAAATACACAAATTTTGACATGACTTGCATATTTTTAATTATTAATTATAATACAATAATTTAAAATTTAAATATAATAATTATTTTAATTTATCCAATAAAAAATATTAATTAATTAATTAAAAATTTATAAAAATATTTATATGATTAAATATGTTTTATATATACAAACAAAATTATATAAAATTTTTTTTTAAAGTTAACAAATTATAAAATAAAAAAATGGCGAGTTGGTCTGTCAACTCTCCTATAACAAAATGAGTTGCAATTTTTTTTACTTATTTTACAATGACGGATCAGTCTTATTCGACTCATTTTGACTGTCCAAAAGACTTTGCTACAATGGGTTAGACTCACTTATTTTCTCATTCTTAACTCAATATAAGAAATAAAAATTTTAATATAATTTACTATATGTTAACAAAGCCGAAAAGTTTGGTTCACGCTTTTTTTTAAATATTCTTTTAATTAAAATTAATAAATATTAACCTATTAATATAAAAATAAAATATATTTTATTTTTTAAAATCTGATCTAATAAATTATTTTTGTTTAAATAAATTCTAATTCAAAGATGATTATGTTTATTTAAATGTTAATTTAATAAAAGTTGGACGTGGACATTGACAAATAAAAAATATATTATATTGGATGTCGACTTTTATAATGAAAAAAAAATTAAAAAAGTAATAAAATATCAGATTTTGATAACTGTAAAATAAAATAAAATATTGAATATCGTCATTCATAATAAAAAAATATTAAAAAAAGGTAAAGTATTGAATGTTTACATCTGTTAAAATATTAAATGTCGGATATTAGTAGAAAGAAAGGTTTTGAGGAAGGGTTAGTTAATATATA
>Ga0209589_1002331_pt1 | contig 32761 bp, 14 predicted proteins | sample CowpeawhiteBW_FD_187525 | JGI IMG/M metagenome (GOLD analysis project Ga0209589, IMG submission 187525) | Root nodule microbial communities of legume samples collected from California USA - Cow pea white BW (SPAdes) (version 2) | ecosystem: Host-associated > Plants > Roots > Nodule | place: USA...
AGCCCTAGGAATGGGTATAGAAACCTCTCTCCTTTTTTCCATTTTTGAGTTTTATTGGTTACTTATTATTCTACATATAGCTCTTTGTTCATTCAGGTGTTATGTTATTATCATATCGTAGATTTACCCCTCTTTATGATTTTTTTAAGAACTTATAATAGAATTTTATTTAAAATGATACGTTGTATTAAATTGATAAGATACGATTGTAAAATATATTTCCGTGGAAACTGAAAAAAAAAAAATTATGAAAAGGGTCCGTGTAAATGATAATATTCCAAAGGTTAGAGAAGAAAATGATAAAGACATCGAATTTTTATTTTTCTAGAAATATAGTTAATGTATGAATATATTCGTGAACATTTTATATAATAATTTTTACGAGTTATATTTTAACATTTGTTTGTCGCGGTTCTTTATTACGAGGGGTTTTTTGCACGGAGATTGTTTGATTGGTTAAAGTAAAGGTTGGCTTAAAATTTTTAATTACTCACCCACATTAAATAATTTAATGATTTAATATTGTAAAATATGAAATTGTTTAATTAAAGAAATATGATATTTATCCGTAAAACATTTGTCATAAGCTAAAATAATTTTGTGAAACGTGATTAAAAAATGTCATTATTTTATATTTTTTTAATTCTTTTTATTCTATTAAATGCATTCATAAATGAAGTATGTTTTGCAAAGGCATATTCGTGGATGCAGGCTACTTCCTATTAGTCGTTTATTCATTTTCTTGATCGACAAAAAAATAATTAATTAATTAGAACAAAATTATTCCCGTTATTTGAAAAAGTGAGGAATTACATATTTAAACCATTTTCTTTCTATAATATTAGTGTACACATAGCGCATGTGCATATACATTTTTTAAATATAAATGATAGTATAATTTAGTAGGTGATAGTAGTGTAATTTTATTAAATTAATATATAAAATAAATTTATATTTATTAAAAATGAAGTGAAATGTTAAAAAAAAGTGAAATGAATAGAAAAATTAATTGTCGATGAATAAAAAAGAAGATAAACAGTTTTATAGAAAATAGGTAAAAATAACCATTAATTTTAAAAAATGTAATAAATAATTATATTGTAAAGGGTATAATTGGTATTATGAAATGTGGACACAAAAGAGGGAATCATCTTTATATATTGTTATAGATACTAGTTGGAGACCATGTATTTACACACGAGTCGTCGTTTTCTTTTTTATTTATTTATTTATTTTTATTAGAAAAGTTAATATAATAATTATTATATTTATTTACATAATAATATTCAAATATTGTAATTATATATAAATTATAAATATAATATTTAAAATAGATATATAATTGTTATTGTAAATATATTGTGAAATATTATCTTGTATAGTATAAATTAGAAATAACATAAAGTTGATGTTAGAAATAATAATTAGAAACACGTGGAGATATATCATACACAAATATATGGAAAGATATTAATATATGGAATCAACAATATTATTATTTTTTTAAAATAATAAATATTAAGATTAAAATTGTCCATGCTATGAAAAGTTATTTTGTTAGACACGTTTAGATATTGATACACTCTTCTGCACGACCTATATTACAACGAGTCTTTTGATCAACAAAATGAACAAAAGAATTTATATACTAGTTGACCAACAAAATGAACAAAAAACCTTAATGTTCTTGTATTCTATAGTTTACAAAAAACTTCAAATGAGTTTCTTTACTTGTTTTTATCACTTTAGCCCTAGAGTGGCTGTTAAACAATTCATTGAACTTGCGTTACAAGCATCATTCGTTAAGTTATGAGTTTTTAAAAATAAAGTAATATCTTTTTTATAATACATTTTGAATCATTAGATAGAAAGAATAGAGTTAATTTTTTTTAGTAACATTCACATACAAGTTTATTCAACATTTGATACAAAATAGTAGGAACGTCATTGTATCATAGCATTTCAATGATTTTCTTATACATGTGGCAATATAGTTAATTGAAATATTGAAAGTACAATAGATCCTTCATCATAAAGCAACAAGTAGAAACAATGTTCATAGAGATAAAGAAATTATTCGTTAAATATAGGATAATCTAGAACACATTTCAACTATTGTAATATTAGAATAGAATGCAACGTAGAACTTCTCCGATATTATTTATCTTCCGACACCCGGTTCATCTGCACCAACCACACACAGTTAATTAATTAAGTTTATAATATAAAAATAAGTTTGTTAACATAATGCACAAATATTAATTGTATTTCTTAAATCATTTATGATTTTCTTCAAAAAAGTATATAGACTTTAAGAGAATAAAGAAGTAAGTAACAAAAGAAGTCATACCATGTTTAACTTGATTAGGAGAAATTTGATCATGTGTAATTTTAGCAGAAACACCTGTCTCATCTGCACCAACCACATACTGTTAATTAGGTTTCTAATATAAAATAAATTTGTTATCAAAATGGACAATAATTGTAATCCTCAAATCATATATGATTTTTTTGAAAAATATATAGAATTTAAGATAATAAAAAAGTAAGCGAGAAGAAGTTATACATGATGTAATTTGATCAGGTGTAATTTGTATAGAAATTGCACCAACCACATGTTGTTAATTAAACTTCTAATATAAAATGAGTTTGTAGAATGTACAAATATTAGTTATATTCCTTAAATCATATATACTTTTCTTAAAAATAGACTTTAAGAGAATAAATGAGTAAGTGACAAAAGAAGTCATACATGGCGATGGTGGTGGTGGTGGCGGCGGTGGTGGAGGTGGTGGAGGTTCTGGAATTGGAAATGGCATTAGAGTAGGATACACACACCAATTCAAAGATGGTAGAAGACAATTTGATAAAACTGATGCGTCAACATTAGAACCAGTCAAACAACTTTGTGCAGAGACATGGGAGCAGGTTCTCAATACGGTTTGAAATTTTACTGTCTTAATGAGCATTGACAAATATTGAATTGACTCTTTAGGTTTATAGGAAGAAGTTGTTTGATAAAGTGAGACCTTGTGGTCTACCAAGCATGCTTCCATGGAATCGAAAAGACAAAGAGACAACTCTAGGTGGCCATTGATTTCACCACCAAGATGCATTGGATCATTTCCACTGCATGTTTCGGCAACATGTGAGTTACAATGTGTCACAAACCTCCTAAGTCTTGGGGACTCGTATGCTTGAGATTGTCCATTAAGTATTTGATCAATGGCTAAGCTGATACCGACATGTTTAGCAAAATTAGCGGTTTCATCAGTTCCACGGGTTCCACTTGTTGTAGCATCTTGTGTAGGATTATCGGCTTTACCAACAATATCTTCTGCAATCACCACACTTATGAACAATAATACAACAATTAGTATGACTCTCATTCTCTCCATCATTTGGTTTTTGTTATGATAAACCAATTTACAAATTTGGTTGGTGTTTGGGTGCATGAACTTTGCAATATATATATATATATATATATATATATATATATATATATATATATATATATAAAAATATATATATATATATATATATATATATAAGACTATAGAAACTATATTCATCTTTATTATTAAAAAAAATTATAATGACCTTTCATCTTTATTACACAACAACCTGACCCATTTGCTTTACAAGAGTTTAAAGTATATGAAATAAAACTTAATTAGATAAAACAGTAGAATGTATTCAATCATTGCATTAGGTAATATTGTAATAATTTTTTTGTATGGTATTTCATTATATATATACTAAAAATATACATTATCGTGACTTTTAGCCCTAGGAATGGGTATAGAAACCTCTCTCCTTTTTTCCATTTTTGAGTTTTATTGGTTACTTATTATTCTACATATAGCTCTTTGTTCATTCAGGTGTTATGTTATTATCATATCGTAGATTTACTCCTCTTTATGATTTTTTTAAAAACTTATAATAGAATTTTATTTAAAATGATACGCTGTATTAAATTGATAAAATACGCGTCTAAAATATATTTCCGTGGAAACTGAAAAAAATAAAATTCTGAAAAGGGTCTGTGTAAATGATAATGTTCCAAAGGTTAGAGAAGAAAATGATAAAGACATCGACTTTTTTTTCTTCTAGAAATATAGTTAATGTATGAATATATTCGTGGACATTCTATATAATAATTTTTACGAGTTATATTTTAACATTTCTTTGTCACGGTTCTTTATTACGAGGGTTTTTTTGCACGGAGATTTTTTGATTGGTTAGAGTAAAGGTTGGCTTAAAAATTTTAATTACTCACCCATTGAATAATTTATTGATTTAATATTGTAAAATATGAAACTGTTTAATTAACAGAAATATCATATTTATCCGTAAAACATTTTTCATAAGCTAAAATAATTTTGTGAAACGTGATTAAAAAATGTAATTTTTTTATATTATTTAATTTTTATTATTATATTAAGAATTAAGTATGTTTCTGATTTTTTAATTTTTAGTAAAAATTAATTTGTTTTTTAAATTTTAATTCAATTTAATCTCTCAACTTTTATTTATATATATATTATATGAGTTTATTCTTTTTAACCATTATTATGTTTATTCAAAATTTTAAACGTATTTTATTGTTTTATATTTTTTAATGCTTTTTATTATATTAAATGCATAGTGTAGAAATAAAGTATGTTTTGCAAAGACATATTCGTGGATGTAAGGCTACTTTACTTCCTATTAGTCAGTTTATTCATTTTCTTGACCGACAAAAAATTAATTAATTAATTAATTAGAACAAAATTATACCCGTTATTTGAAAACAAAAAAGTGAGGAATTACAGATTTAAACCATTTTCTTTCTATAATATTCTAGTTTTAGACGATGTACTTTCGTCGTTTTCTTTTTTGTTTATTTATTTGTTTATATTAGAAAAGTTAATATAATAATAATTATATTTATTTACATAATAATATTCAAATATTTTAATTATATATAAATTATAAATATAATATTTAAAATGAGATGCATTTATATCGATGATGATTGTTAACGTAGATATACTTGAAATATTATCTTGTATAAAATAGAAATAACATAAAGTTGATGTTAAAAATAATAATTAGAAACACATAGAGATATGTCATGTGCAAATATATGGAATCAACAATATTATTATTTTTGTAAAATAATAAATATTAAGATTAAAAAAAACATATATTTAAATATGTATTTATTAAATGATGTGTAGTTGTATGATTAAAATTTTAAATTAAACATTTTAACTCTTTTTTTGTCAACGTTGTACATAAATTCATAGTATAAAAATCATTTCTTACTATTACTAATAATAATAATAATAAACAATAATAATATTATTATTAATATTATTGTTAATATTAATTGATATAATAATACTAATAATAATTTTACCAATAATAATAATAATAATAAAATTTGTATTTATCCAAAGAGTATGTAGATTAAAAATTGTTATAACTATGAAATTGGTCAAAAGTTATGGAAATGCATAATTATTTTTTATTATGTTGGTATATATTGTAAAAGAAAACATGTAAATGTTGGAATTAAAATTATAAGGTATTGAAATTTAATGTTTAATAATACTATTAATGCTAACGTTAATACTAATATAAATTCAAATACAAATATTAATATCAATACCAGTAATATTAATACTAATATTAAATTCTATCATAACTATAAAGCTACTTTCTAAAATATGTATAAAAGAAAGTTACCAAATAATATAGCTACAATAAAAAAGATTTATGATAAGAGTATAATTTTGTTGAGTAATAATAAAAATAAATGATTCCTAATCTTGAATAAATTTATTTTCTTATTGTAGAATAAACTTTTGTTAAAACCTCAATCAACTATAAATTTGAAAATGTTACTTTGGCAAAACTTTTAGTTCGAGACCCGTGCTTATTTACAGTAGGATTTTTTTTAATTATTATTAAAGTATTTATTTAATTTCTATTAATTTTATAAAATTATATCTAAAAATCAAAATTATATACGTGACTTAAATATAGTATAGTTAACAATATTAATACAATAATTAAATATAAAAATTATTATTATTTATTTGTATTAAAAAAATTAATATAGTTATTATTATATTTAAATAAATAATTTATATATAAAATTATATTTAAGTGTTATAATTATATATAGAGTTATAAATATACTATTTAAACAAAGAATTTGATAATATGAAAAGATTAAATAACTAACTACGGGTATTTAATAGATCATAATACTAATAATATTAAAAATATTTATGGTAAAATATTTATATATTATAAAATATGATCTCGTACTGAAGTAAATAAAATTAAAAATTTTAAATAAAAACATATATAAATGAAAAGATATGGAGACATGAAATAAAAAAAATGAAGTTTAACTTAAGTATAATTAATAAAAAATTTAAATAATTTTAAAAATAAGATTGAATCTTATCGGTTTTGTAATAAACAACCCTTTTAATTTCATAGATATAAGATTTATAGTTAAATTCTGATGACATTATTTATTGTGTCGTCATAATAGCATATAAGTACATACTTTAACCTTTGCTCATTTCTGAATCTTCTTGATATGAATTTTAATGATTACATAGGATTATAATTCATAATCCTATAAGTGTTTCTAGTAAGATATGTATAAGATAAAATCTAAAATACATAAGATATTATGTGTAAGATTCAAACAAAAATATTTATAATTTTTTTTTATAAAAATAGTTATGGATATTCTGCAAATCCAAATTAACATATTTTTAGGCATTATTAAAAGAAAGTAGAATTTATATATCATTTTGAACACTTGATACAAAATAGTAGGAATATTGTATTATAGCATTTCAATGATTTTCTTACATATGACATATAGTGATATAGCTAATTGGAATAACGAAGGTACAATAGATCCTTCAGTGTAAAACAACAAGTAAGAACAATGTTCATAAAGAGATAAAAAGATTATTCATTAATTATAGGATAGTCTAGAACACATTTTAACTATTGTAATATTAGTATAAAATGCAACATAGTATTTTTCCAATATAATTTATCTTCCAACACCCGGTTCATCTGCACAAACCACATACTGTTAATTAAGTTTATAATATAAAAATAAGTTTGTTAACATAATGCACAAATACTAATTTTATTTCTTATATCATATATGATTTTCTTCAAAAAAATATATAGACTTTAAGAGAATAAAGAAGTAAGTAACAAAATAAGTCATACCATGTTTAACTTGATTAGGAGAAATTTGGTGTGTTATTTTAGCAGAAACACCTGCCTCATCTGCACCAACCACATTCAATTAATTAGGTTTCTAATATAAAATTTGTTATCAGAATGGACAATAATTATAATTCTTAAATCATATATGATTTTTTTTAAAAATATATAAAATTTAAGATAATAAAAAAGTAAGCGAGAACAAGTTATACATGGTGTAATTTGAGCACGATAATTAAACTTCTAATATAAAAAGAGTTTGTGAAATGTACAAATATTAGTTATATTCCTTAAATCATAGATACTTTTCTTAAAAATAGATTTTAAGAGAATAAAGGAGTAAGTGACAGAAGAAGTCATACATGGCGGTGGCGGTGGTGGTGGTAGTATAGGTGGTGGAGGAATTGGCACTAGAGTAGGATACACACACCAATTCAAAGATGGTAGAAGACAAGCTGATAAAACTGATGCATCAACATTAGAACCAGTCAAACAACTTTGTGCAGAGACATGGGAGCAGGTTCTCAATACGGTTTGAAATTTTACAATTTGAATGAGCATTGGGTTTATAGGAAGAAGTTGTTTGATAAAGTGAAACCTTGTGGTTTACCAAACACGCTTCCATGGAATTGAAAAGACAAAGAGACAACTCTAATTGGCCATTGGTTTCACCACCAAGATGCATTGGATCATTTTCACTGCATGTTTCAGCTACATGTGAGCTGCAATGTGTCACAAATCTTTTGAACCTTCGTACTCTTGAGGTTGTTCATTAAGTATTTGATTAATGACTAAGTTGATACTGACATGTTTAGCAAGGTTAGCAATTTCATTAGTTTTAGCATATTTTGCCGGATCACTGGTTTCACTAGTTGTAACATCTTCTGAAGGACCACCCACTTTACCAACAACATCTTCTGCAATCACCACACTTATGAACAATAATACACTTATTAGTATGACTCTCATTCTCTCCATCATTTGGTTTTCATTATGATAAACCAATTTACAAATTTGATTCTTGCTTGGGTGCATGAACTTTCCAAAATATATATATATATATATATATATATATATATATATATATATATATATATATATATAAAAGAATATAGAAACTATATTCATGTTTATTATAAAAGAAATTATAATGACCTTTCATCTTTATTACACAACGATCTGACCCATTTGCTTTACAAGAGTTTAAAGTATATGAAATAAAACTTAATTAGATAAAACAGTAGAATGTATTCAATCATTGCATTAGGTAATATTGTAATAATGTTTTGTATGGTATTTCACTATATATATACTAAAAATATACAATTATCGTGACTTTCAGCCCTACGAATGGGTATAGAAACCTCTCTCCTTTTTCCGTTTTTGAGTTTTATCGGTTACTTATTATTATTCTACATATAGCTATTTGTTCATTCAGGTGTTATGTTATTATCATATTGTAGATTTACTCCTCTTTATGATTTTTAAAAAAAACTTATAATAGAATTTTATTTAAAATGATACGTTGTATTAAATTGATAAAATACGCTTCTAAAATATATTTCCGTGGAAACTGAAAAGAAAAATTATGAAAAGGGTCTGTGTAAATGATAATGTTCTAAAGGTTAGAGAAGAAAATGATAAAGACATCGAATTTTTTTTCTTCTAGAAATATAGTTAATGTATGAATATATTTGTGAACATTTTATATAATGATTTTTACGAGTTATATTTTAACATTTGTTTGTTTATTACGAGGGGTTTTTTGCTCGGAGTATTGTTTGATTGGTTAAAGTAAAGGTTGGCTTAAAAATTTTAATTACTCACCCCCATTGAATAATTTAATGATTTAATATTGTAAAATATGAAATTGTTTAATTAAAGAAATATGATATTTATCCGTAAAATATTTGTCATAAGCAAAAATAATTTTGTGAGACGTGATTAAAAAATGTCATTGTTTTATATTTTTTAATTTTTAATTATTATATTAAATGCATTCATAATTACAGAAATAAAGTATGTTTGTCAAAGGCATATTCGTGGATGCAAGGCTACTTCCTATTAGTCGTTTATTAATTTTCTTGATCGACAAAAAAATAATTAATTAATTAATTAGAACAAAATTATTCCCGTTATTTGAAAACAAAAAAGTGAGGAATTACATATTTAAACCATTTTCTTTCTATAATAGTCTACGTATCAACATAGTTAAACCGTTTTTTATTATTTAAGTTTATACCAAATCATTTTGGACCACCATTCTTTTTACGTTACCATAGGTTAAGTTTTCTTTTTTCTATTCATAAAATTTTTAATTTTAAACAGCAATTAAAAAAATCCAATTTTAAACTTAAATTGGAAAATATTTTCATACGCGCGAGTGATGTTTAGCAAATTTAATCTCGAATTCCATATTGTTTGTAAAAAACCTTAATTTTCTGGTCTTTTATAGTTTATAAGAAAATTTAATTGGGTTTCTTTACTTGTTTTTATAGTTCAATAGTGACTATTAAAAAATTCATTGAACTTGTCTTACAACCATCGTCTTAAGTGTTAAGTTGTCCTGAGTATTTATAAGTGAAATTAATACCTTTTTTTATAATACATTTTGAATCATTAGATATAAAGAATAGTTAAATTTTTTAGTAATATCCACGTACAAGTTTATTCAACACTTCATACGAAATAGTATAAATGTTATTGTGATGTATCATAACATTTCAATAATTTTCTTACACATGGCATGTAGTGATATAACTAACTAGAGTATTAAAGTTACAACATATTCTTCGCCATAAAACATCAAGTAGGAACAATGTTTGTAGAGAGATGAAGATATTATTCATTACATATGGGATAATCTAGAACGCATTGCAATTACTGTTGTATTAGTATAATATGCAACGCAAGTACTTTCTCACTATTGTATGTTTATCTTCCAACACCTGGCTTATCTGCACCAACCATATGTTGTTAATTAAGTTTCTAATATAAAATAAGTTTGCTACCAAATGCACAATTATTAATTATATTTCTTAAATAATATACAATTTTTTTGAAAAACAGATTCTAAGAAAATATATAGAAAGTGAAGGCAGAAGTCATACCAGGTGTAATTTGATCAGGCGTAATTTGATCATGCGTAATTTGATCAAGTGTAATTTGATCAGGTGTAATTTGATCAGGTGTAATTTGATCAGACATAATTTGATCAGGTGTAATTTGATCAGGCGTAATTTGATCAGGTGTAATTTGACCAGACGTAATTTGATCAGGTGTAATTTGATTAGGATATCTCCTAACATCTGCATTATTTGCACAAATATTAATTATATTCCTTAATCATGTTTGATTTTCTTGAAAAATAAGCAGATTTTTAGAGAATAAAAAAGTAAGCAACAAAAGAAGTAATACCTTACTACAAAAGAAAAATTGAAATTACCAACAACCGTAATTCGTCGATAAATACATAAATCCGTCAGTAAGGAAGTATTACCAACAATGGTGGTTGATCAAAATATGACCTATGATTTACTAAAGAAGTAAATGACAAAATATAAGTCATACCTGGTGGTGGTGGAGTTTGATCAATATACACACATTGAATCAAAGATGGCTTAAGACAAGCTGATAAAGCTGATGTATCAACATTAGAAGTAGTCAAACAAGTTTGTGCAGTGACATGAGAGCATGTTCTCAAGACTGTTTGAAATTTTACGATCTGAATGAGGACTGGCAAATATTGAATTGAGTTTTGAGATTTATAGGAAGAACTTGTTTGAAGAAGTGAGGCCTTATGATCTACCAAGCATGCTTCCATGGAATCGAAAAGGCAAAGAGACAACCCTAATGGGCCATTGATTCCACCCCCATGATGCATTGGATTATTTCCATTGCATGTTTCAGCAACATGAGAACTGCAATGTGTCACAAACCTCTTGAACCTTGGAGACTCATAAGCTTTAGATTGTCCATTAAGTATTTGATTAATGGATAAACTGATACCGGCGTTTTCGGCAAAATTAGCGGTTTCATCAATTTCAGCGTATTGCGCAGGATCGTGCACAGGACCGTTCGCAGGATCATGCACAGGACCGTGCACAGGATTAATGACCTTACCAGCACCAACATCTTTTGCAACAACTACACTTAAGAACAACAATATAGTTATTATTATGGCTCTCATTCTCTCCATATTATGATTAGTTTTCATTATGATAAACCAATTTACAACCTTTTTAGATTTGGTTGGTGCTCAGGGATATGAATTTTACAATATATAGAAACATTATTCATGCTTATTATAAAAAAATTATAATGACCTTTCATATTTATTATTCAACCTGACTCATTTGCTTTACAAGAGTTAAAACTATATAAAATAAAACTTAATTACATAAAATAATAGAATGTATTCGATCATTGCATTAATATTCATATTTAATTTTTCTATTTTTTTATGAATTTTCATATTTTATATATATATATATATATATATATATATATATATATATATATATATATATATACATATATATATATATATATATATATATATATATATATATATATATATATATACACACGTAAATTTATACATATATACTAAAAATTGAACTGCAATATTCTAAGTTAATTATTCCTCTATTTTTTATGAGGCAAATCTATTTTTTATGCGTTTACACGAGGGTTGAGTATAATTATTAATACATGATAAGAAGAAATAGTTACATGATTATTATTTTTCATTGTATTCAATAAATTATCAAGCATTGTGATAAAAAAAAAATAATATATATAGATAAAAATATTTTACCACCCTTTGGTGCATTGGATATAACAGAAACTTGCATCAAATAATTAATTTTGAATTTGGAGAAATTGGGTTTAACAAATAGGTTGATCCTTCATTAAAATTGGAGTCAAATCACTATTATATGACGTTACAGTTATAACTAAAATTGTTTTTTTTAGAAAGACAATTATATCAAAAGATTTTTTAATGGTAAATTACATATAAAAATACACGCATATATATATATATATATATATATATATATATATATATATATATTGAAAATAAATAATTATATTAATTAATATATTATAAGACTATATTTTTAATAAACTTAGTCACTGGAAAATATCTCTATAGCTTTGGTTATTTATATTGAAAACGGAACTCATATATAATTCATGTAGTTAAATTTATTTAGCTGGGTAAAATTTTGTAATAGTTGAAGAATAAATTGCATTAAATGACACATTGTATAAGTATATTTTTCATGACTGTTTTTCAAAATATAAATTTATTTGTTGATTTAGATTCTCTTAAAATGTATTTTGAGATTTTAAGTAATATATCTATATTTAAAATCTTTATTCTTTTAGGTACATATTTTTCTTCTTCTAATTTCGTCCTTCATCCTTTAACTAACGATTATTTTAAATTAAAATAATATTTTCTTTTTTATACTTTAATCAAACGTTATTTTAAATTAAAATAATTATATTTTTAAATTTGAGACATGGTTTGAGGTGTTAGAGTTCCTTTCACTCAAATAATAATAAAGGGATTGTATTATATAAAATCTTTGAATTGCAATAAACGATTTCTTAGACAATAAACATGTTAATTAACGTTTTTGTTGTGGATAAGATTGGTGGATAAAACAAAATTAGAATAATATATAATTTGTGTATGGAGAGAGAACACATTGTACAATATTTTAAATTTTAAATTAGGTTTTAATATGTTTTAACTTTTAATATGATGTTTTAAAATACCAATTTATATAAAAATATCTTTAGAATTCATCATTGAATTTAATATATTATTAATAGTCTAAATAATTAAAATTATATAAAAATCCAATGACACAATATCCTTAAATATTTTATAATGAGTTGTAATTTTGGTGTGACGTAGTGGATATTTAATATATAAATATATATTATGTTTATGATATAACTTATTATTTTGCAAATACACTATATATTAAATATTTCTAAACTTTGCAAAGGGTTATCATTCAATCACTTATAAGATAAATTTTCTTCGTACTTAATACTTGATCAAATTTAGTAATTAGGATCTCCTTCATCTCTTCGTGACATAATCTAGTCTACTCTACTTGAGTATGAGTAGTTACTAGAGAAATAATACCATCATATTGAATCATTATGTCAATTCATAAACTCAAATACAACCACTTAGAATTTTCCTTGCAATTATAAAAATTACATCACATTTCATGCGTACATACATACATGCGTACATACATACATACATATATACATGCATAGATGCATACATACATACATACATACATACATACATACATACATGCATGCATGCATACATGCATCCATGCATACATACATACATGCATGCATACATGCATCCATGCATACATGCATCCATGCATACATGCATCCATGCATACATATATACATGCATGCATACATCCATAAATACATACATGCATGCATACATATATACATGCATACATATACATACATACATATATACACATACGTGCATGCATCCATACATACATGCATACATACATGCATCCATACATACATGCATACATACATGCATACATTCATACATACATACATACATACATGCATACATTCACACATACATATATACATACATACATATATATATACATGCATCCATCCATTCATACATACATACACACATCCATACATATATACATCCATGCATACATGAATATATACAAACATACATACATTCATACATGCATGCATACATAGATACATTGATACATACGTACCTACATATATACTTTCATACATACATACATGCATACATACATACATACATACATACATGTATACATATATACATACATGTATACATACATGCATACATACATACATACATACATACATATATTACATACATATATACATAATTTTCCATAATCTTATTTTTGCATAATTGTGCATACTTAAGCCAGTTCAAATAACCCAAGAACCTTTTTCAGATGTTAATCACATATCAAATTCAAGTCCATCACTGTTATCAATGTCAATTAATCTCAAATACAATACTAAAACATTAATCATACTCAAACAAATAGATCAAAACTTCAATTCCATAGCTTTCACAAATCACATATCATTCCACCCTCTAGATACAACCGCAATACAAATGTACAATTACAATTTCAACATGCTTGTAACTTAAAATAATGCAATTAGCTTCCCTCACCTGTTATCCTGTTTAAACAACTCTATGAACGCTAAACACCTTTACCTCCCTAGAATACTCTATCCACACATAGAAACATCACAAGAACGATTAAGACATACCATTATGATCTCTAATTAATAGGGACTCATACCCATGATTAAAAAGACGCATGCAAGCAAAAGAAAGCTAACATGCAACAAAAAACATAAATATATCAAAAAGAGGGCGGAAACTCAACTTATGCAAATGGAGAAACTAATCGATCCAAATTGAAGAGCTCGCTGAAAGGATCAATTCTACAGTATCGATTCTTCAATCAAATGACTATAGAAACAAAACCCTAAAGAGAGTCCGAGAACTATAGGAAAGTGGTTGCGAGAAAAATGATGTCTTTTAAAATAATGAAATTTTTTTATAACTATTTTACTTATACTTACACATTTTAATATTAAAATAATCGAATTTTACTATTTTTAAATCACTGCCACTCTCAAAATACAATTTTCTAGGGTTTTTTAAAAAATTAATAAAAATTGATGCCAAAATTCTAAATTAAAATGAAATAACTCATTTTGGTAATTTTGGTTACGTCGTCTTGCTATACCGAAACCAAATTAGTGATTTATTTGAAGATAGTGAATTAACCCAAAATATTTACTTATATTTCCATAACCTTCTAAATTTAAATTCTTCAACTTTTGTATTTTAAACAAAAGATGATTACTATTTTAATTTAAATTTTGAAATGGGACTATTAACTAACTAAACTCTTTTATACATTTTGATAATATCTTCTCCATTAAGCAACATAACTATTTTATATCTTTACTTCATTTTCGGAAAAATAATCACTTTTACTTTGATCTATGATTAATTAATTATGGAAAAATATTTGTACACGTGTAAGTAATACTTAGAGAAATTTTATCTCAAGTTTCACATTGAAATTTCATATCAAGTTTCACATTATTTATAAAACTAAAATTTATTTTTCTTATATTTCTTATAGTAAGAATGTGGTGAATTAGTTCTAAAAAGACAACTTCAATCAAAAGAAAAATATTAGAGTAAGTCAAACCGACATTAGAGCTATACTATCATAGTTAAAAATATTAGAATGGACAAAACGAAGTTTAAGGGGCGACGTTAATACTTTTTAAAATAAAAAAATTATTATATCATAATACGTGTAAAAAGTGATGAGAGTAAATATTTATTTAAATTATTATATCATAATACTTGAGTAATTTTGTTATACTTGGCGCGCAATAATATAACTAATTGGAATATTTGAAAGTACAATAAATTCTTCACCGTAAAGTAACGAGTAGGAACAACGTTTCGAAATTACATCTTTAAATAATTTTCATTTAATAATAGTCTACGTATCAACGTAACATCGATTTTAGTTATTTTCTATTTAAGTTTATACCAAATCATTTTGAACCACCATTCTTTTTACGATATCATATATAGGTTAAGTTTTCTTTCTTCTATTCATAAAAAGAAAATATTTTTAAAAATTAAGAAAAATCAATTTTAAACTTAGATTGGAAAACATTTTCACACTCGCGAGTGACGTTTAGCCAAATTTAATCTCGAGTTCCGTATTGTTTTTAAAAAATCCTTAATTTTCTTGTATTTTATAGTTTATAAAAAAATTTAAATGAGTTTTTATCACATTAGTTCTATAGTGACTATAAAAATTTCATTGAACTTGTGTTACAACCATCCCCGTTAAGTTGAGTTTTTAAAAATGAAAGGAATACCTGTTTTTATAATACATTTTGAATGATTAACACACATAATATAAAATAGTAGGAAAGTCATTAATGATATAAAATAATATTATTGAGTGATTTTCTTACACATGGCATACATCGATAATTGGAAACATATCCTTTAACATAAAACAACAAGTAGGAACAACGTTTGCACAGAGACAAAGAGATTATTCATTACATATGGGATAATCCTGAACGGATTGCAATTATTGTTGTATTATTATAACATGCAAAGCAAGTAGTTCCAGAGTATTATATGTTTATCTGCACCAACCACATGTAACTTGATCAGATGTAATCTGAGCAGGATCTCTTCCACTATTTGCTGCTGGAACTGCACAAAATTAATTATATTTCTTAATTATATATGATTTTTTTTAAAATTAATAGACTTTAAGAGAATAAAGATATAAATAACAAAATAAATGTTAGGTCTAGAGAGGAGTTTCATTGGGAAGAAACAATATCAATGAGACTTGAGTCTAACACATGTCAAAGTGAACCAATCTGGCTCACACGGGTTGGATCACCACTCGGGTTAATAATGAGTGAGTCCAATCTAACTCACTTTATGGTGAGCCAAAAATTTGGAACCCAACATAACCCACAACGGGTTGGTGGGTTAAATAAATTGATTCACCAACCCACATAAAAAATGAATTTTTTATTTTTATTTTTAAGTATTCAAATATTTGAATAATTTTGTAAGCTACTAATAAGATGACAATCACATTAAAATTAAGAACTAGTGTTTTCATCATACACAACACCAATATAAAGAAAGTGTCCATATAGTCCAAGAAAACAATACTAATATTACAAAGTTTTTGTCATGCTATTAAACAAAATATAAATGAAAAAACTATACATTTTTGTCATGCTAATTTAAAAATATTTGTTTATAAGACAATTGTTTGAGTAATTTATTATAAAGATAATAATTAAATATTAAAGTATCAACGTATATAACTTGACAATCAAATAATTAAACAATCAAACTATTTAAATATTATTAAGCAATATTCTAACACTTAAAAATATGAAATTGTGAACCTATAAAATTAAGAGTAGTAAATAATTATAAAAAAAAATTAAAAAGATGTGAAAAAATGTTGGTGGGTTAGGTGAGACAGGTTGAGTTTAACCCACTTTTGAAAAAACTTATTTTTTCTCAACCCAACCCGTGAACCAACCTGACTTGGATTGGTTCACGGGTTGTAACCGATTTTGACATCTTTATACATAAGATATTGACATCACTTTCAACCCAAAACCTTAAGGCAATAAGTTTATGGGTCTTCATCCTTATATACTATTTCACTTTCTCATTTCTACCCAATGTGAAAATTAGACTTACACTTGGATTTTCAACAAAAAATCCTACTTGATGATGGTGATGAAAATATGATATATGATTTACTAGAGAAGTAAATGACAAAATAAATCATACTTGGTGGTGATGGTGGTGGATCTTGATCAAGATAGACACATCGAATCAAATATGGTTTAAGACAAGCTGATAAAGTTGATGTATTAACATCAGAAGTAGTGAAACAAGTTTGTGCAGTGACTTTGGAACAGGTTCTCAAGACAGCTTGAAATTTCACAGTCTCAATGAGCACTGGCAAATATTGAATTGATTTCTGAGATTTATAGGAAGAAGTTGTTTGATAAAGTGAGGCCTTATGGTCTACCAAACATGCTTCCATGGAATCGAAAAGGCAAAGAGATAACCCTAATTTGCCACGCATTGGATCATTTTCACTACATGTTTCAGCAACATGTGAGCTGCAATGTGTCACAAACTTTTTGAACCTTGGAGACTCGTACGCTTGAGGTTGTTCATTAATGACTAAGTTAATATTAGCGGTTTCATCAATGCCAGCTTCTTCTGCAGTTTCTGCAGTTTCTGCAGGATTGACAACTTTACCAGCAACCACGTCTTCTGCAACCACCACACTTATGAACAACAATATACTTATTACTATGCTTCTCATTCTCTCCATTATTGGTGATAAACCAATTTACAACACTTTTAGATTTGGTTGGTGCTTAGGTGTATGAATTTTACGATATATATATATACTTACATACAAGAATGTAGAAACCTTATCCATGTTTATTATAAAAAATTATAATGACCTTTCATCTTTATTACACAATCCGGCTCATTTGCTTCACAAGAGTTAAAAATATATAAAGTAAAACTTAATTACATAAAAATAATAGAATGTATTCAATCATTGCATTAATAATAATATTTTTTATTCTATTTTTTTATGGAGTTTCATTATACATATATTCTATATATGTGATCGTAAATTTATACAATATATACTAAAAATTGAGCTGCAATATTCAAAATTAATTCTTTTATTTTTAAAAAGGCAAATCTTACCTTTGATGCGTATACATGAGGGTTGAGTAAAATTATCAACAACACGTGATAAGAAGAAAAATAGTTACGTGATTATTATTTTTCACTGTATTCAATAAATGATCAAGCATTTGTGATAAAATAAAAAAAAAATATCAATAAAATATTTTACCAGCCTTTCGTGCATTGGATATAACAAAAACTTGCATCAAATAATTAATGTTGAGTTTGGAAAAATTGGGTTTCACCGAGAGGTCGATCCTTCATTAAAATTAAGAGTCAATTCATTATATGACGTTACCGTTATAACTATAATTGTTTTTTTAGAACGACAAATATATCAAAAGATACTTTTTTTACGGTTAATTACATATAAAAATACACGCATATATATATATATATATATATATATATATATATATATATATATATATATATTGAAAATAAATAATTATATTAATTAATATATTAGAAGAGTATGTTTTTAGTAAATTTAATCAATGGACAATATCTCTAGAGCTTTGGTTATTTATATTGAAAACGGAACTCAGATAACTCATGTAGTTAAATTTATTTAGCTGGGTAAATTTTTTATATAAGGATAAATCGTCATTAAATGACACATTGTATAGTTATATTTTTCATGACTCTTTTTAAAAATATAAATTTATTTGTTGATTTAGATTCTTTTAAAACGTATTTTGGTATTTTGAGGTTTTGAGTAATATATCTATATTTGTATAAGGATTTTTGTTTTTTGTTTTATGGACATATTTTTCTTCTTCTACTGAGGATTATTTTAAATTAAAATAATTATATTTTCTTTTTATTCTTTAATTAAACGTTATTTTAAATTAAAATATCACACACACACACACACATATATATATATATATATATATATATATATATATATATATATATATATATATTACCACACAATTTTATATTTAAGGAGTTATTGTAGGAAGTCATACTATCAAACATATATAGATCATCATTAGTTAAAAATGAACTGATTCCAACAACATTTAAATTTAAAGACAATATGTATTCATTGTTCCAAACAAACACAAATAATCTAATTTTTCCAAATAAGAATCTAAAACCAAATTTTGTTTAAATGACAACACAGTAAAAAGTGTGTTTCAAATCCAAATAATTATAATGACCAATTTAGATATCAATTTATAAAACTAAAAATTATTGGTTACTAAAACAGCCACTGTCATAAAAAAAATTATAATTAGTCTTTAAAATTAGCTATCATGGTGTTAGTTACCAAAATAAATTGATCACTAAAAATTAATCTCTTAGGTTTTAGCTACCAAAATGAATTAGTTTCTAAATTAGTCTCTAATTAATTAGTGATCAATTATAATTTTTTATTTATAATAGTGAATATTTTAATACGACATACATACATACATACATACATAACATACATACACACACACACATACATACATACATACATACATACATACATAACATACATACATACATACACACATACATACATACATACATACATACATACATACATACAGACACATACACATACACATACACATACACATACACATACACACACATACATACATACATACATACATACATACATACATACACATATATACATACATACATACATAACTTTTATTTTAGTTTGATCTATGATTAATTAATTATGGAAAATTATTTTTACACGTGTAAGTAATACTTAGAGAGATTTAATCTCAAGTTTCACATTGAAATTTTATATCAAGTTTTACAATAAAAAAAAAATCGAGGTTGTTAAACCGACATTAGAGCGATACTCTCACAGTTAAAAATTTTAGATTGACAAAAAAGTTTAAGGCGACGTTGATAATTTTTAAAATAAAAAAAAGTATTATATCATAATACGTGTAAAAAGTGATGAGTGTAAATTTATTTGAATTATTATACTTGAGTAATTTTGTTAAACTTGGCACGCAGTAATATAACTAATCGGAATATTTGAAAGTACAATACCATAAAGTAACGGGTAGGAACAATGTTTCAAAATTACATATTTAAATCATTTTCATTCGATAATTGCCTACGTATCAACGTAACATCGTTTTTAGTTATTTCCTATTTAAGTTTATACCAAATCATTTTGAACCACCATTCTTTTTACTTTATCATATATAGGCTAAGTTTTCTTTTTTCTATTCATAAAGAGAGTATTTTTAAAAATTAAGAAAAATCAATTTTAAACTTAGGTTGGAAAACATTTTCACACGCGTGACGTTAAGCCAAATTTAATCTCGAGTTCCGTATTGTTTGTAAAAAAACCTTAATTTTCTTGTATTTTATAGTTTATAAAAAAATTTAAGTGAGTTTTTATCGCATTAGTTCTAGTGACTATGAAAAGTTTCATTGAACTTGTGTTACAACCATCGCCGTTAAGTTGAGTTTTTAAAAATGAAAGTAATACCTTTTCTATAATAATTTTGAATGATTAACACGTACAAATTTTTTGAATACATGATATAAAATAGTAGGAACGTCATTATGGTATAACATAGCATTATTGAGTGATTTTCTTACACATGACATACATTCATAATTGGAAACATATCCTTTAACATAAAACAACAAGTAGGAACAACGTTTGCATAGAGATAAAGAGATTATTCATTACATATGGGATAATCCTGAACGCATTGCAATTATTGTTGTATTATTATAACATAAAGCAAGTACTTCCACATTATTATGTGTTTATCTGCACCAACCACATGTAACTTGATCAGGCGTAATTTGAGTATGATCTCTTTCGATATATGCTGCATCTGCACAAATATTAATTATATTGTTTAATCATATATGATTTTTTTGAAAAATGTATAGACTCTAAGAGAATAAAGATATAAGTGATAGAAGAAACGTTAAGTCTAAAGAGAAAGTTTCATTGGAGAGATACAATACTAATGAAACCTGAGTCCAATTACATAAAACATTGACATCACTTTCATCCTTATATAGTGTTTCACTTTCTCATTTCTACCTTATGTGGAATTTAGACTCACAATTCGATTCTAAACAAGAAATCCTACTCAGTGATGGTGATGAAAACATGATATATGATTTACTAAAGAAGTAAATGATAAAATAAGTCATACCTGGTGGTGGATTTTGATTAAGATATATACACTGAATCAAATATGGTTTAAGACAAGCTGATAAAGTTGATGTATTAACATCAGAAGTAGTGAAACAAGTTTGTGCAGTGACTTTGGAACAGGTTCTCAAGACAGCTTGAAATTTCACGGTCTCAATAAGCACTGGCAAATATTGAATTGATTTTTGAGATTTATAGGAAGAAGTTGTTTGATAAAGTGAGGCCTTATGGTCTACCAAACATGCTTCCATGGAATCGAAAAGACAAAGAGACAACCCTAATTTGTCACGCATTGGATCATTTTCACTGCATGTTTCAGCAACATGTGAGCTACAATGTGTCACAAATTTTTTGAATCTTGGAGACTCATACGCTTGAGATTGTTCATTAATGGCTAAGTTAATATTAGCGGTTTCATCAGTACCAAATTTTTCTGCAGGATCTACAAGATTGACAACTTTACTGGTAACCACATCTTCTGCCACCACCACACTTATGAACAACAATATACTTATTACTATGCTTCTCATTCTCTCCATTATTGGTGATAAACCAATTTACAACACTTTTAAATTTGGTTAGTGCTTAGGTGTATGAAGTTTACAATATATATATATATATATATATATATATATATATATATATATATATATATATATATATATATAATATGTAGAAACCTTATCCATGTTTATTATAAAAAATTATAATGACCTTTCATCTTTATTACACAACCCGGCTCATTTGCTTCACAAGAGTTAAAAATATATAGTAAAACTTAATTACATAAAATAATAGAATGTATTCAATCATTGCATTAATAATACTATTTATTTATTCTATTTTTTATGGAGTTTCATTATACATATATTCTATATATGTATTCGGAAATTTATACAATATATACTAAAAATTGAGCTGCAATATTCTAAATTAATTCGTTTATTTTTAAAGAGGCAAATCTTACCTTTGATGCGTATACATGAGGGTTGAGTAAAATTATCAACACGTGATAAGAAGAAAAATAGTTACGTGATTATTATTTTTCACTGTATTCAATAAATGATCAAGCATTTGTGATAAAAAAAAAAATATATCAATAAAATATTTTACCAGCCTTTCGTGCATTGGATATAACAAAAACTTGCATCAAATAATTAATGTTGAGTTTGGAAAAATTGGGTTTCACCGAGAGGTCGATCCTTCATTAAAATTAAGAGTCAATTCATTATACGACGTTACCGTTATAACTACAATTGTTTTTTTAGAACGACAAATATATCAAATGATTTTTTTTTTTTACGGTTAATTACATATAAAAATACACGCATATATATCTATTGAAAATAAATAATTATATTAATTAATATATTAGAAGACTATGTTTTTAGTAAATTTAATCAATGGGCAATATCTCTAGAGCTTTCCAAACGCGAACTCAGAAAATAGATCTAAAGTTGTTCCCGTTCCAGCAAACACTGATAGCACCCTCAATGCAGGACTTAAAAGTTAAATATAAGTAGTGAGCTTGTTTGTTCTCCATGGATGGGGTTGAACACGTGCACCATTGTTGTATTTATCAATTGTCCATGTAATTATCTGAGTAGACACGTAAAACACAATCTAGCTTTAAAAATATGGTAATCATCAATCAAGGAGACCTTTTATTGAAGGTACATTAATTGGTTAACTTGATTTATGAAAAACAACCAAAGACCACACCTGGGATGTCGAAGAACCAATTATTTTTCGCTGTTCTTCATATCTATTGTAGATTTCAACTACCTCCATAGGATCATATTCAGCTTTCTCACATCTGAATCAGAATGCATGCATAACCCTACTAACTGATACGGTGAAGAAGAATCCAATTCCATTTGGACTAGTCTGCAAAATATATATCCCAATGCCTTGACTCTGAAATTGATTAGTGTTGTAGGCTCGCTGCAATTTTGCGCCTCTCCCATCCCATGAGATAGTGATCAAGGGGAAAAAAGTCATTAAAGTAGGCGAAAATAGATCAGTGGAGGCATATTAATATGTAGAAGCACTTTTCCCAATATGGTAAGTGAACTGCCAGAAACTGAAGAAATAACTTAGGAACTGTCAAAAACCAAAGAAATAACCTTGGGATAGTATATTCATGTCAGGCAAAGTTTTCTCCTATGTTTGTGGAAATTGGGGAGGTATTGGACCACTTTCATAGCTAATGGCCGCAACAGACTAATGAAATAGAGATTTAATACACATTTGATGTTAATTGTCAAACAATTATATACAAGTAATACACATGCTCCTGATGCTTCCCCTGGGAGAAAAGTAAACCGATGTGCATACCGCGCAACTGTGAGATTTATATCAATTCAGAACCTCTTTATTGTTACAGGCAGCTGTCTCAGGCTTCAGAGCATTGATATTCAACATCTTTATGCATGCCTGCTTCAAAGCATTGAGATTCAACATCTTTAATTGATGCTAGTAATAGTGAGGTTGGGGATAATAATTATTCACTGATATAATCTTCATAAAATGATTGTCTGAAGATAATTTATGTTGTCTATTTGCTGCTTGCGGACATCAAGAAGGTTAATAGAATTCAGAAAAGACAATATAAATGTCTTCTTTAAATTCTATGTAGATCACATTATATACACATTCATACATGACTGAAATATTGCTTGACTTCTTTAATCTGTAAAATTTCCTCATGCATGGGAATTTCCTCAGTCTCTATCTTGCTATAACCTTTACATCTTCATCAGTTGTTCAGAAAACTTGGAGTCTTCAATCAAGGTCTGTAAAATAATTGAAGCCTCTGAGAGCCTTCCCTGATATAGGTATTTGTCTAATGTCAGAGAATATTTAACAGCAGTTTGAAGATCAATCTTACTTTGATCACAGGATACAATATTTCTCCATTCTTTTGATTTTCCTTTTTGGCATAAGCCATGTAGCAGAGCAGTGAAACATACAGAATCTATAAGAAATCCCTTATTCAGCATCTTAGTTTGCAATAATTGGGCAGTGTCAACCATTCCGTGTTTACAAAGACAAACAATAATAGAATTATAAGCTGCAATCACTGGCTCCCATCCATCCAAAATCATCATTGTGAAGAAATCCAAAATCAATGACCTCTCATTTTCCTTGGAATCGCTTTTCTCAACAAGAGCCGGAGTAAGTGCAGTATTTGTCAAACCATTTACCATGTAATGGAATGTAGCATCATTTGGAAAGCAACCATTCATCAGCATTAACTCAAAAGTGGATGTTGCTTTCTCAGGTCTACCAGCCTTAAAGAAACCCCCAACTAGTGTGGTGTAGGTGACAACATTAGGTTCCAAATTGAAAGTTTTCATTCCTCCGAAAACTTTTTCAGCTCTGATCATATCTGCTTTCTTACAGAACCCATTGATTAAAGAGGTGTAGGTGATCACATTTGGCTTGAATTTATGTTTCATCATTTGTCCAAACATCTTGAGGGCACTACTCATGTCATGCTGTTTTACATATCCATCTATAACTGTGGAATACGTATATTCATCTGGAGCATGATGCACATTTTTCATCTTATTTAAGAATGACAGAGCATCTGTCATCTTTCCGAATTTACAGAAGCCTTTGATCATGGCATTATACCCCACAACACCAGGGTCTATACCTTTTCTAATTATGACTTCAAAAAGCTTAATTGCCTCATCAAGCTCACCACTTCTAATAAACCCGTCTATCATGGTTGCATAAACATAAGCATCAGGTTGAACATTTCGATCAAGCATTTCTGAAAGTAGCAATTTCATGGCAGAAAACCTCCCACTTTTGCAGAGACCGCTCATCAAAACGTTGTAAATTTGAGCATCAGGAAATACACCCTTCTCCTTCATTTTCTCTTTGACCATCAATGCAACATCAATTTCCCCAGCAACGACTACTCCATGTATAAAAGCTCCATAAGAAACCAAGTCCGGTTTTTCTCCCAGTTCAGCAACCCTAAAAAGCATACTTGATGCCTTATTATAATCCCCTTGCTTGCAATAAGCATGCATGAGGGGTGTATAGCTAAATTTATTAGGCAACAATGCCCTTTCTTTCGCCTTTTCTATCAGTTCATCAGCTTCTTTAGTCCTTCCACCCCTACATGAAAAGTTAATCATAACATTGTAAGTTGTAATATCTGGTTCACAACCCATCTCCGCCATCCTTCTCATTGTCTCAGCTGCTTTGGCTACCAAACCATGCTTATATTCTGCATCAATAATATTATTAAACACTTTCACATTCGTATTCAATCCCCTTGCAGCCATTTCTGTCAGAAATTGATCAACTGCTTCAAACTCCCCTGCCTTGCAAAATCCATTAATTAAAGCTCCGTAAGTTTCTACTGTTGGCAAAACCCCCTTCATTTTCAACTCCTTGAGTGTTCTAGTTGCACATTGGAGATCACCCTTCTTGCAATACCCATTAATAATCATATTATAAAACACAACATGTGGCACACAACTTTTTCCCCATCTATCCTTAATCAACCTCCAACCGTCCTCAATTTTCCCCGAGTTGCACAGGCCCTTCACCATTATCGAGGTGCTATAGTTATCCACAGCAGCACCATTGCCATCATCTGTTTGAAGCATTTTATCATACAGCTGAAGCGCAACATCGACTTTCCCGCTCATGACCAAGGCATTCAGCAACGAATTGCTTGCGGCAACACTTGGAAAACAATTATGCATTTCACGCACTGCATGGAATAACTGAAGAGCCCTATCAACCGACCCAGATTCTCCATACGCAAGAATCAAAGCACTGAATGCTCCACGGGTAGGGACCAAGTTTTGAGCTTTCATGCTCTCCAACACCGACTCGATCTCCGAGAACACTCTGAACCTGGCCAAGACCTTCAGAAGAGAGGAATGAGCAACCCCATCGAGAGAACAAGAGAAGGGTCGGGTGGAAGCCCAATCGAAGAACTTCAGAGCGAGTTCCGGGTCGTGGACACGATCAATGACGAAATGGGCAACGTCGGAAACAACAACATTGGATTGAGCAAAGCGAGATTGAAGGGGTTCCTGCGATTGGTGGGATTTAAGGATTTGGATGACGTCAGAGACGAGGTTGTTGATGTGGGGAGGCAAAGAGGAGGAAGTTTTGAGGCGATGACGAGGTTTGATTCGAGAAAGAATGGCTTTGGACATTGTTGAGTTTGAGAGGAAGGAAGAAAGGTTTCATGGAAGAGTGGTGATGTTCAGGTTTCAATAATTTCCCAGTTACATTACTGTTGCGAGAGAAACTAGTCTATGAGTATAACAGATTATTTTTGCTTAAAAATTAAGTGTTGTTTCAGTTTAAAAGTTTTTAAGATTTATTACATAAGCTTTGGTATATATATGAGTTTTGTTAGAGAATAATATGGAGACGAAAATATTTGATTAATTAAATCATTGGTTAATACATGTAATAAATATTGTATAACTAGAATTTTTTTATTTTAGTCTTCGTTGTATAAATAAAAATATAATAAATTATATTTTTAATTTGGTATCAGAACCTAAAAATTTTTTCTAATAGAATTTGTGGAGATATTAGCCTGAGAGATAAAAAGAAATCAATTTCAATAATAATTCAATGGTGTCTTTACGATTTCTTGAAATGAAAATGCGGTTTTTACATAGTCTTTAGGAGGAAATAAAATATTTCTGTAACATTATGGAAGAATTATTCTTACTCATAGACCTTTATTTTTTTATTTTTGTTAACATGTTGATATATACCCTTTAAAATAAAATGAAGAATAAATGATGATGGAAATTAGCTAGAAATTTCTTTAGTGTCAAAACTAAAAATTATAAGTAGCTACTGAAAAAATGTCGTGATTAAAAATCGTCAATAAATGTTGTAGTTAAGGTAATCAACCATTCAAGTCTTTTAATTATTACAAAATTAAAATGCAAATATATACTACACATTTTTTTGCATATATCGACATCTGTTAACTGAATTCTTGATTTGCCGTTTTAAAAAACTTATGTTTGGTAAAACAATATTGCTGTTTTTTATTTTTATTTTTTACAATTAACATACAAGTAAGTCAAACACACGGCAAGTTTTTTCTTTCTATCAGAAAAAGGGATTCAAATCTGCGGTACATGTCCATTATGGTCCGAGTCTGAATGATAAAAGATTGGCATGAATGTAACATAAATATTTGGTAGGTTGAATTGGTGGAACTGTGAAAAACTATAAACATAACTGTGCCATTTTGGTCCAACTACGTTTTCGATTGTCACATAAGTGGCTCTAGCTTAAAAAATGATGTCGAGTTCGAAAGTGTCAACAGTGAAGTACCCAAAAAAGGAAATCAGTGATCAAACTCAAAAAGAAATAACCAACAAAAAATATCCAATTCCCCCCAGAAATATTATATTAGCTTCCTTCAGGATCGATCTAGATAAAATTTGAATAACTATATATTAGATTAGTAAAGCATGGGCAAGCTAAAGTTTTTCGCAAAGAACTAAGCAGCTTTTTATGGACAGCAGGTGGCATTGTGGATAAGAAACAGAAGATTTAAAGGCTTAATCTTAAACTGCACCAAAATAGAATATTAAGGAGGGGGAGGGGTTCAATCAGATGGCAACTCATCAAGGTAAATATCAAAATTCAACTATTTTGCATTAATTCTTAACATTATATAGTCCCCATACTATGAATGGTACAAAATGACACCATCAAGAAAAGCATGACATCTGCTCGTACTACCATCAGAGTTTAGGCCGCAGTTTGATTTTAGAATCTCATTTAATCTTTTGAAGTTATCACGAGCAACCCCAAAGCACCAATGAGAATATACTGCAAAGATGAGACAGCTTTAGAATACTTCATACTGGCTGCAACTTAAAATATGTCATGCATCTCGAAAATGGTCACTTTATCGCATTGCAGAGTAAAATATCATCCGTTGCTTAGCAATATATCAGCATCACAACAAAACTATTATGTTTCGAATCGTCAACAACCTACACGAGCTACATGAACACAATAGATTGGCAGAGCAAACATACCTTGATAATAGGCTTTTCAGTCATAATAATGGTCACCCAGCCCACGTAAGGTAAAAACCTGTAATTGACAGTACAAGCAATTTTTAGAGTACTGGAAAACTACTTAATGTCAAACTGTTGGTATCATTTTGGGATAAAGTAGGATTAACATTTGGCATGATGCTCATATTCAAGAGCCCATTGGGTGTTAGAAATTGCGCAAGTTGTTAGATAATATGCTCTACTAGTGGCAGTTAGCATGTTGCCAAAAAATGCCTACTACGTTAATGTCAAACATCTCTCTTATTATAGTTGAAGACTCGAAGCATATAACCTAAATATTGTAAATAACTTTGTGTGCTCGCCATAACAGGTGAGTACTGGCTATAACAAAACAGGTTTAGATAACAGTTCTACAATAAGTGGAGCAAGTGTAACTAAAAAAATGCCATACCCAACGGCTCTACCCATTATGTGGTGCCTTTGCAGCCAAAGCTGACCATGAGCATACAATAGCCTGTCATCCCCATAATTGTTGTCTCCTGCCAAAGACAGCAAAATAAATCAATGGAGAGCACTACATTAACATATAACCACTAACTAAAATGTGTCATACAAGAGAGATGCTAACAATACATTGTGAACTATAACACTTCATGCATTTCTCACTAAATAGAGAATGGATCCATTACTTTTACTGGGAAATGCGTTCAATGATAATATGTTAGAAAAAGTGTGTTGCAAGCATCACCAGTTTTTCTCTAAACTGAAGGACCAAAAAATCAAACATAGCCAACATTTCCATGAAGTTAAGTCATGAACTAGACATTACCTTTTGTGAGAACATCAACCTCACCAGTATCCTCCCTTTCATGTACCTACAGAATGATGAAGTATTGAGACTCTAAAATAGGGTAACATAATTATAATAAATGTCAGAAAGCATAGAGAATGCTAAACCGAAGAATGTGTAATTTAGAAAACATACAGAATCTACACAAGTGAATATTTAAGAGTGCGTGCATGTGTGTGCAATTAAGGGATTCAAGATGTTTCTAGCAGGAAAGAAAGAAAAATCCAATTGAGGGATTCAAGATGTTTCTAGCAGGAAAGAAGGATAAATCCAGCTAATCAATCTTATGAATTTTCCAGAGATTCTTGATGCTCTCCATTTTCAGTGTTGTCAGTGACAATAAATTAATAAAACCAGTTTAAGCAACAAGAGAAGGACAGCGATTGAAGGAGGAAAGTAGGTGTGTTTCAGAAAGCATTATGCTTAACTAGTGAACATGTATCTGTGTGTTTAGGGGATTCAGGAAGTTTCCTTTTGCAAGAAATGATAAGTCCCAAGTAATCAATCATATTCATATACATTACCCTGAGATTCATGAACCTCTCCAGTTTTCACAATGTTGTCAATGAAAATCACTAAGTAGTTCAAGCAACAAAGGAGGGGAAGAGACAGAAGGAGGAAAGTTCTAATGGCATTCTAGATTGATGTTCCTTGTACTTCAAGTTTAAGATATTGACAAAATAAGGAGAACCAAAAACTGATGGCAAATATGTTGATAAAACCCAGGTTAGGATTTGGTTCGTAGTCACATCAAACTGAATAACCACAGCTTATGTACTTTATGTAGTTTCAGTTTCAATAGGCACCACTTCAGCAACACACTTATGAAATGGATCTCCCCATGCAATGCTGTGAACCGATTTTCCCTAATTTTCCATCTAAAAGACAATTTATGTGACCCAGAGGTGCTTACCTTAATTACACGGTGAACAATTGGAATCTCACGTCCCTAAATACAAAATATACGTGTCAATAAATAATCTCATTTATAGATTGATTCTGATAAATACAAATAAGCTAAGAAAAACGTAAAGAAACAACCCAAGAGAAAACTTACATCCACATTAAACACAACAATCTCCCCCGCACGAATTGGATCTTTACTCATGTGCAGGAACAAAATGTCTCCCTGCACATTAGCCGCATTGTTAACACCACAAAGTAGCAGACAAATTATGTAGACAAGAAAAGTTTGCATATATACACAACTTCTCTCTCACAGAAATATATCCCGAATTCTGAGTACAATAAACACAAAAATACTTCCATTGTAAAAAAACAAAAACAAAAACAGAAACACTGAAGTATTCATGAATAAGACTGACTCACCCGCTTGAATCCTGGTTCCATGCTTCCAGAAAGAACAACAACAACAGGAGATTCACTGCCAGTAATGCACATCAATGCCTTCCATATTATCAACGCAGACGTAACAATCATGCCTGAGTAAAAACATAAACTACTTCGGTAAAAAAAAAAATCCAACAGATAGACCAAGAAAACCATATTGAATTACTGTCAGCAGCATATGCATATAGAAACATTTGAGTGGGATAGAGGATTCATATAAAGTACGGAAGACAAACACAATGGTTTTGAAGTGTGGACACCATAACCCTACGTTGTTTGCACAATCGAATTACCATAAATCAAATTGATCCTCGTAATCTATAACCAGGCAGTGTGACAGTGAGAGTGTGAGAGTGAGAGCCGATAAAGATAACTCTCGAATGCGAAAAGCGAAGACATCCATGATAGCGTAATGCTCTTGCAAATGCTAACAGTGAAAAAATTGGCAACCGGAGTTGATGATAAAAACCCTAAAAAAAGTGGGGAGTGAAGAATTTGATTGCAGAAGTTGAAATTGGAATGATTTTGGAGTGTAGGCACAGGAGATAGAGCGTAAATTGAATGAAAAATTGAAACGGAAAAAGAGGGAAAGAGGAGAAGAAGACAAACCGAGGCTAACGGCTTGAGTGAGAACCTGCCGGATCTGAAGAGATTTGACGGAATCCATAGTCTCTCCGATCCAACCCATTGTTCTTGCTTCTTCTTTTCTTCTCTTCTTCTCTTCCCTTCAATGCAGAATGCACAAGTCTATGGTTGCTGCTCCCAAGTCCCAACTTCACTACAATACCAAATACCAAGTGAACACTGCAAAAGGATATTTTATTATGGATTTAATTATATATATATGATTATTGACTCTTTATAATTACTAATAGTATTTTTAAATATTTGTTTATACATTAAAGTTGTAATAAATAAAATTTAGGTATTTTTTAGATATATTAAATATAATTATATTTATTAAAAATTAAGTTAAATATTTATTATATTTTAAATTTATAATAAATAATTGATATAGTATCTTTCTTATGACAGTTAAAATTAACATAATAAAATAATAAAATAAAATAGAAGATAAGTTAAGAAAAGATCAAAAATACCCTAATATATATATATATATATATATATATATATTACAATTGCATAAATTTTGATTTCGTATAAGAGATTTTAAATTAGGAGTAAGAGTGGGTTTGGTAGGACATCTGTCCTCTACTAAAAAAATATGGGGCAGATCGAGATATTAAGTTTGTTAGTCAATAAAAGTTTTGCTAGTTATAATCTGTTTGGACGGGTCTATTGTATAAATAAAAAAAGGAACTTGTAAATATATTGATGATTATTTTCTTTGCACGAACATTCTAATTTTTTATGAACGTAAAAGATAAGTGTTATATATGTTTTAATGTGCTAAAATTTGAAAAATATCATAAATTTGAAGAATACATTGTATATATCAAGGTATCAATATGAATATGATAAAAATGTTAAATTATAAATTTATCATTCAACTCTCTAAAATCTTCACTTAATTTTATAACTTACAGATCGAGATAGAGCCGACAAGAAAGAGAAAGATAGACCGACCACAGGGAGGAAAGGCAACAAAGATAGATTCACCAATACAAGAGCGAGAGCACGCCACGCATCACTCACAGATAAGAGCCGCTATCGCCCCTACTCTCTCTTAAGCTTGCCCCCACGAAGACCACAATTTTTTTCGT